>ERZ773200.2119-NODE-2119-length-15039-cov-3.618660_pt1 | contig 15039 bp, 16 predicted proteins | sample MGYA00581008_ERZ773200 | MGnify/ENA primary metagenome ERZ773200 (study PRJEB29015, sample SAMEA2737770) | human gut metagenome | biome: human gut; feature: human-associated habitat; material: faeces | place: China | collected 2012 ... | reverse complement strand
CATAATACGGTTGTGATTGCCAAAGAGGCTTTACAAAAATTAGCATCTATATAAAAAAAGAACTACACTGTGTTGTCTTTCTATACCAGTCATACAATTGGCTATTTAGAAGATACATATCTGTAGTTCTTTTTTATAGAATCTATTCGTCTGTAAATAACTCACTCTATCCGGCAGAAACTATCTCGCTATAGGTAGTTTGATCTGTCCGGCAAAATCGGTTTTCTATATTATATTATTTCTTAGCAAGATAGTCATTTACTGTAGCCACAAGTTCATCTGCATCAAGACCATGTACCATGGCAGCTTCTGAAAGGCTTTCTCCCTGTGCAGAAGGGCAGCCGATGCAATGCATACCGGATGCCATCAAAATTGCTGCGATACCGGCATCAATCTTTAACATGTCTGCAATGATCATATCTTTGTTAATTCTCTCTGTCATAATAATCCTCCACTCATAATTGTATTGTATATTTCCTTACGTTATAAAAAAGTGCAGCGTCAGCACGCTGCACTGCAAGAATTGCTTTAGCAATTCTTGTTGATGCACCTCTACTATACGAGCATTATCCTATTCCATAAATAAAAAGCCACCTCGTGCAACAGGGAAACCCCTATCTGACTCAGCAGCTTTATCTTTGTTATGAGAACATCTCATTAACCTTCAGTAATAGCACCTGAAGGGCATGTTCCTGCACAAGCACCACAGTCGATGCAAGCTTCTGCATCAATCTCGTAATGTGTATCTCCTTCTGAGATAGCGCCTGCTGGACATCCGCCTGCACAAGCACCACAGCTAACGCATTCATCACCAATTACATATGCCATAGTATAGTTCCTCCTTTTTTCTCGTTATATCCATATAATAATACACTTTTTAAAATTTTACAAGTCCCCTTCCACACTCCATTTTATGGAAATGGAAAATTTTAAAATTTATAAAGAACAGAGAACTACTTATAAACAAAATATAATATAGAAACTGTTTTTCTTTTGCATTATATTTCTTTCCGAAACAATAGCATGAATACTTTCCGTCAGATCAAATTAGAAATCTACTTCTGTATCATAATAACAGCATTTCAATAATTTCTCCATTTCTTCCTGTGAAGGCTGTCTCGGATTGGATCCGGTACAGGCATCTAATATCGCATTGGCTGCAATATCCGGAAGCTTTTCTAAGAATTCATCTTCCGGAACAATTCCGATATCGGCAGGGAGTCCGCCCTCACCATAATATTTAATACAATGCGGAATATTCAGTTCATCATTCATTTTTCTTAAATATTCGATCAAAAGATCCACTTTTTCATCATCATTGCTTCCACCAAGTTTCATAAAATCAGCAATTTCGCCATAGCGTTTCTTTGCTGCCGGATCTTTACTGTTAAACCGGATGACTTTTGGAAGATACATTGCATTCGCTGCACCATGAATAATATGTCCACCCTCAAAGGCAGCACCTGTTTTATGTGCCATAGAATGTACAATACCAAGCAATGCGTTCGAAAATGCCATTCCTGCAAGACATTGTGCATCATGCATCTGATCACGGCTCTCCATATCACCCTTGTAAGATTTCACAAGATGCTTTTGAATCATCTGAATTGCCCAGAGTGCCAATGGGTCGGTATAATTACAATTTGCTGTAGACACATATGCTTCGATCGCATGTGTCATAGCATCCATTCCGGTATGTGCTACAAGCTTAACAGGCATTGTCTCTGCCAGTTCAGGATCAACGATCGCAACATCCGGTGTGATCTCAAAATCTGCAATTGGATATTTAATACCTTTCTCATAATCTGTGATAATAGAAAATGCGGTTACTTCCGTAGCGGTACCGGAAGTAGATGAGATTGCACAAAAATGTGCCTTGGTACGAAGTTTAGGCAATCCGAATACTTTGCACATATCTTCAAATGTAGTGTCAGGATATTCATATTTGATCCACATCGCTTTTGCTGCATCAATTGGTGAACCGCCACCCATGGCTACGATCCAGTCCGGTTCGAATTCCTGCATGACTTTTGCCCCGCGCATAACAGTCTCAACAGATGGATCCGGTTCAATCCCCTCAAAAAGTTTTACTTCCATTCCGGCTTCTTCCAGATAAGAAACAGCTTTGTCTAAAAAGCCGTTTCGTTTCATCGAACCACCACCGACACAGACAATGGCACGCTTTCCACTAAACTCTTTTAATGCTTCTAAAGCACCTTTTCCATGATATAAATCTCTTGGTAATGTAAACCTTGCCATAATAACCCTCTTTTCTGCATACTTTGCTGATTTCCACAGGGCTGCGTCAAGTATGCCAACCGCAAAGCCTGTGTATTTGCCTACTATATATATGCGATGAGCATATATTGTCATGCAAATCAAATCCTTATTCGTATATTAACACTACAATTTACAGCAGTCAATTCTTCTGTTGTAAAATTCTATACCAATATCTGGCTTGCTCCATGATCAATCTGTGCCAACATCTTACTTACTTCATGAACAAACCCGGAAAAGAAAATCAATTCAGAAACTTGTCAACAAAAAAGAGACACAAACCACATAAAATATGATACACTACAACCATATTTACATTTGAATATCAGACAAAAAGCACAAAAGATGATTCATACGGCAAATTTATACTATACTCCCAAATATACAATTCAAGAAAGGACTATACGATTTTTATGAAGAATTATGGTATTCATATACAATATGACGGCACACGTTACAGCGGATGGCAAAAGCAGGGAAACACACAAAACACGATTCAGGGAAAGATTGAAACTGTTTTAGAAAAAATGACAGACTCCGAAATAGAAATCCATGGTTCGGGACGTACCGATGCCGGTGTACATGCTTTACAGCAGGTTGCAAATTTCAAATGCGATACCCCAAAGACACCGGATCAGATCATGGAATATCTGAACACGTATCTACCTCTTGATATTCGCATTACTTCGATCTGGGAAGCGGCACCGAGATTTCATGCAAGACTTAATGCAACAAAGAAACACTATCGTTATATCATAGATACCAACCCTTATCAGGATGTCTTTACAAGAAAATATGCCACACATCTGCCGGGAAATTATGATCTGCATGCCATGAAGGAAGCGGCAGCTTTGCTTACCGGAGAGCATGATTTTAAGAGCTTTTGCGAAAATAAGCATATGAAAAAATCAACCGTTCGTACCATTTATGAGATTTCATTCTCTTTTGAAAACGGCATCTTAACGATTGACTTTTTTGGAAACGGTTTCCTATATCATATGGTGCGCATCCTGACCGGAACATTATTAGAAGTCGGAACACATGAAAAAAATCCAAAAGAAACAGATACGATCCTACAGGCAAAAGATCGCCTGTCTGCCGGCTTTACCGCACCACCGCAGGGACTTTTTCTTGTCGAGGTCTTTTACCAATGATCTTTTCTGTTCCTATGGCTCATTTTTTATTTCATTTTCTTCCTGATCGTATCTAAAATAGCGATTGCTACTTCTTCTTTGGTCATACGCGGAAGCTCTTTGACATCCTCTTTTGTGATCAACGTAACAACATTCGTATCTACGCCAAATCCTGCACCTTCGACTTTCAAATTATTGGCTACGACCATATCGAGATTTTTCTTTGCTAATTTTTTCTTGGAGTTTTCCAGCATATTTTCTGTTTCCATCGAAAAGCCGCATAAGAACTGCTCTTTGGTACGATTCTCGCCTAAATATTTCAAAATATCCGTTGTCCGTTTTAGTGAAATCTGACTGTCACCATCCATTTTCTTGATCTTTTCATTGGCAACCGATACCGGTGTGTAATCTGCAACTGCTGCCGATTTGATGATGATGTCCTGCTCTTTTGCATTGGATGCAACCGCCTCAAACATATCTTGCGCGCTTGTGACCGGGATAGCACGAACAAACGGAGGTATTTCAAGATGCGTAGGTCCTGTTACTAAAGTAACTTCTGCTCCACGCTGCATCGCAATACGTGCGATCGCATAACCCATTTTCCCGGTAGAATGGTTCGAAATAAAGCGTACCGGATCGATTGCTTCCATCGTCGGTCCTGCCGTGACTAATACTTTTTTGCCTGCCATATCTTTTTCAAAGCGGATCTCTTTTAAGATATATTCGAGTAAAACTTCTTCGGATGGCAGCTTTCCTGCTCCCACATCTTTACAGGCTAACAGTCCGACTGCCGGTTCAATGATCTCGTAACCATGTCTCTTTAGTTTGTCTAAGTTCTCCTGTACGATAGAATTTTCATACATATTCGTATTCATTGCCGGAGAAATGATCTTTTTGCATGGGCACGCCATAACGGTTGTTGTCAGCATATCATCGGCAATTCCGTTTGCAATTTTTCCAATCACATTTGCGGATGCCGGTGCAACTAATACAACATCCGCCTTCTTTGCAAGAGACACATGCTCTACACTATATTGAAAATTACGATCAAAAGTATCGATCAGACATTTGTGTCCGGTCAGTGTTTCAAATGTGATCGGGTTAATAAAATTTGTTGCATTTTCTGTCATCAAAACCTGTATATCTGCATGAAGCTTAGAAAGCATACTCGCAAGATTTGCTATCTTATAGGCAGCAATACTTCCGGTTACACCTAATACAACTGTCTTTCCTTTTAACATCCTGTCCTCATTTCTGCATGAAATTATTTCATATCCTGAGATAACTGACCATGCTTTTCATAACGTGCAATGCTTTTGATCTTGTTTTCTTCATCAACAAAAACAACGTGCGGTTTGTGATCTTTTGCTTCGCCTGGTTCGAGTTCACAATATGACATGATGATAATATGGTCATGCACCTGTACCATTCTTGCAGCGGCTCCGTTTAGACAGATCATACCGCTTCCCGGTTCTCCTGCAATCGTATATGTCTCAAAACGGCTTCCGTTCTCTACATCAACAATCTGTACTTTTTCATATTCAAAGATTCCGGCTGCTTCCATTAATTCCGGATCTACTGTGATACTTCCTACATAATCCAACTCTGCCTGCATAACGACGGCTCTATGGATCTTTCCTTTGAGCATTGTAACTGTCATAATGACCTCCAATTTATCTTAAATGCTAATCTGTTCTCTTTTTTATAAGCAATTTCATCCGCTATATCCGATCATTCTTCCCAGAAACAGGAAAACAAACTACTCGACGATAAAGTTATCGATCAGACGAGTCTTTCCAATATATACAGCAATCGCTGTCAAGACAGGTCCGTCTACTTTATCAACAGACTCTAATGTGTTCCAGTCAACAACTTCTACATAATCAATCTTAGCCAATGGCTCTTTCTCAATCATATCCGTGATCACTTTACGGATCTTAGCAGTATCTTTTTCTCCTGCATCCATTAACGCTTTTCCTTCTTTTAACGAACGGCTGAGTACCAGAGCTGCCTGACGCTCTTTTTCATTTAGGTATGTGTTTCTTGAGCTTTTTGCAAGTCCGTCTTCTTCACGGATGATCGGACATCCTACGATCTCGATTCCAAAGTTTAAATCACGGACCATATGGCGGATTACTGCGAGCTGCTGTGCATCTTTCTGTCCAAAATACGCTTTATCCGGTACTACAATATTAAAAAGTTTCGATACTACAGTACAGACTCCACGGAAATGAATCGGTCTTGTTTTACCACACAAACCGCCTGTTAATGTACTCATATCAACAAAAGAAGAGAAATCATCATGATACATTTCTGATGGCTGTGGATGAAAAATAAGTGCTGCTCCCGCATCTTCACAAAGAGCCGCATCACGATCAAGATCTCTTGGATAACTTGCAAGATCTTCCTTTGGTCCAAATTGCATCGGATTGACAAAGACGCTAACGACTACTTTATCATTTTCTGCTACAGCACGATCGATCAGGCTTTTATGTCCTTCATGTAGAAATCCCATCGTTGGGACAAGTCCTACGCTAAAACCTTCTTTTCTCCATGCTTTTACCTGTACTCTTACTTCCTCTACTGTTTCTACAATTTTCATTGTCTTGCCTCCATCTCTTTTACGATCTGCCTCTGCCTTTTATTCTGTTGCTGTTTTTACAAAAAAGGCAAAGACAGATCCTTTTGTCCGTCTATTCTGTCCTGTCTAGTATAATTTATCGATTACTTCATCATCTATCTTATAGCTGTTCTTTTCAGCAGGAAATGCACCACTTGCAACTTCTTCCTTGTAATCACTGAATGCCTTTTTCATGATCTCGCCTACCTGTGCAAACTGTTTTACGAATTTCGGTACATAATCAGAGAACATACCAAGCATATCCTGATATACTAAAACCTGTCCGTCACATTCGTTGCCTGCACCGATTCCGATCGTAGGGATCGTCAGTTTCTTTGTGATCAAAGAAGCAAGTTTGGTTGGAACACATTCCAATACTAATGCAAAAGCTCCGGCTTCCTGTACAGCAAGTGCATCTTCTAAAAGTTTCTTTGCAGCATCTTCACTCTTTCCCTGTACTTTATATCCACCCAGAGCATTGATCGACTGCGGTGTTAATCCCAAATGAGCTACGACAGGAATACCTGCCTGTGTGATTGCTTTGATCTGTGGACACACACTCTTTCCGCCTTCTAATTTAACAGCATTGGCACGTCCTTCTTTCATCAGACGACCTGCATTTGTAACAGCCTCTTCTACCGATATCTGATAAGACATGAATGGCATATCAACAACAACCATTGTCTCTTTTACACCACGCGATACCGCAGCTCCGTGATGGATCATATCTTCCATCGTAACAGAGATCGTATCTTCATATCCTAAAATGACGTTTCCGAGAGAATCGCCTACCAGGATCATGTCGATTCCTGCTTCGTCCATTAACTTTGCTGTCGAATAATCATATGCGGTAAGCATTGTGATCTTCTGACCGTTTTCTTTTGCCTGCTGAAGTGTACTAACTGTTTTTTTCATAAAAATTCCTTTCTGGATATCTGCTTTCTTTAGTCAGATTCCGATAAAATTTTGCGAAGAGCAGTATAATCCCTGTTGGGATATTTCTTTTGTGCAATGTCGATCAGTTCCTGTCCTATATTGCAATATGTATTTTTTATTCTGCTGTCAGAACAAACGGTCAGATGCTTTTTGACGGTTTCGATATCATTTCTTTCAATCGGTCCGGTCAATGCAAATTCCGTGCCATGTTCGACCATTGTAGCAATGTTTTCCCGAACAAGAGATCCAAGTAATGTATAGCAGTCTTCCTGTTCAAAACCACATTCTTTAAGCAGATCCACACTCATTTGAAAAAGCCCCATCATGTAATTGCTTGCTAAAGCTGCCGCAGCATGATATTTCATCTTGTCCTCAGCCTGTACAGTCATGACTTTATGGCCTAATGCTTCAAAAAGATCTTTCATAATATGAACTGCCTGCAGATCGCCCTCCATGGTCAAAATAGCTTTCGAGAACTGTCGGTAGGATGTAAACTTGTCGCTGAATGCGTACATAGGATGAATAGAACAACCTCTTGCTCCGGTTTTATCTATTCCTTCAAAAACCGCAGATGATAACGAACCACTAAAATGGCAGATGGTTTTGTCCGTCAACTGATATGCTGTAATGCAATCCCAGATATTCGCAATCTCTCCATCGGGAGTTGTAATAAATAAAGTATCGCTTACTTTAATGATATCAGCAACATTGTTATATGCTCTTGTCTTCGTAAAGTCTGCCGATTCTATGGCACTCTTTTCATTCCGGCTGTAAAAACCTGAAATCGCAACATCCCTCTTCATAAGATATTTGCCAAGTGTCGTACCGGCCTTTCCCGCACCTATTATTCCTATTACCAAATAATCACCTCATTTTAATGGATCGTTTTGTCCGGTTATCAAGTTCATCTATCATAGGTGATGCATTATCATCTCTGATACAGTTTCCATCTGAGGATCCTATGCTGAGGATCCTTTCAGAATACCGCTCTTTCTGTATAAATGCTATATTGCACAATCGCAAGCATTATAGCATTTTCAAAACGATTTTACAAGTTTACATAATCTGCTTCATAAACAGATAACCGACATAATAAATGCCCATTAATGCCGGAGATAATACATAGATTACTTTTTTGATCCATTCATGTTTTTCGCAGATCAAAGCTAAAATGATCCACATCGGAAGTGCTGTCAGCATGTAACGTGAACCGCTGATCAGCCAGTCAAGCGAATAGCTGACAACCGTAAACGCCAATAAATAGCAAACCAGCATATTGTCCATTTTATTAAATGCATAATAGCAAAGAACGATTGCTAAGATAAAGAAAAGCATATGTGGAATAAACATGCTGAATGTTGTCATGCTGATCCCATTTGTAAAGCAATGTGACAAATGGTTTTTGACTGCCTTTCCTATATACATGTAACCATGATACCAGTATTTTCTCTGGTATCCGGTAAAAGCAAATGCATCGCCTGCCACTTTTTTATTGATCAAGAGATAGGAAAGTGTTCCAAGAATCGGAAGAAATAATGCAATTCCTTTCGTATAACAGTCTTTCCAGAATGCCTTCCATTCTTTTTTACGAAGCTTTTCGATCGGGCGGCAGCTTTCAAACCAGCAGATACATGCCGGGATAATGATCAGAACGCCTTGCATTCTCGCAAGTGCACACAAAATTCCGGCAACACCAAAGAGCCACCATTTTCTTTGCTGTAATAAATATAAGCATATAGCGATCATCATAAAGAAAACACTTTCTGACATGATCGTACCAAAGAAAAAGCCGAATGGTGAGATCATCAAAAGAAAAACTGCTGTCTTTGCAACATTTTTTCCAAATTGTTTTGCCGTAAATCCATAAAAAAAGCAATTTCCTATTGCATAACATACCATGCTGACAAATACAGCGATCACACGGTAATCCGCATTGGCATTGATCAGATGAAAACCACGGATCAAAACAGAATACAAAGGAAAAAATACTAATGTGATCGGTTCGTTGTTCTCAAGATATTGTGTATAACCGCCTTTTGCAATATTGATATACGAATTGGCATCCCAGATCACAAAACGATTCCAGAAATCATTCCATTTTAAGGTCTGCTGATCCATAAAAAGACAGATTGCCACAACTGCAAAAAGAAGCATACCGATTCTTATTGCGATCGAGAACCAGAAAACTCCGATATAATCTTTCTGCTCAGGATGATATTGTTCTTTCCGATATAAAGTTGATTTGTCAAGAAAAGCTAATTTCTTCTCTGCCTTCTTTCCAAGCGGCAGTCCACCTGTCACAAGGATACTTGCAAACAGTGCGATTGCCAGTCCCCATATGATTGTTGATACGATTACATTTATCATGGTTGCTCCCTCCTACTTTTTTACATAAGATAACGGAATCACAGCACTGAAGTTTCCATGCGTTTCAATCTTCCATTGCGTCTCTGAAAAAAGTGACAGATCTGCATTTGATATCACATAAGCGATTGGCTGTGATGCATCAAGCTGTAACTGCGATGCATTATAATAAAAATATTTCTGTGAATAGGTGTAGCCGTTTTCTTTCGTCTTTCCCTGATAGAACTTAGCATCAATATTATGTTCAAACAGTGTTAAGATTTCGCTGACATTCCATGATCCACTGTATTGCGAATCCGGTGTGATGCAATAGACAGTACACTTAGAATCTTTTATATCATCCAAAGAATCCATAAATCCTGCAAAGAACTGTGTCGCAAGCGTATCTTTATATGTTGTAAAATAGGTATTCAAAAATCCAAATGACAGGATCAGATACAATGCTGCCACTACTGCTCCGAATGCTTTACGGCGTTCATATACGAAGAATACCCCCATTGCCGCAAAAACGATCATCGGATAAAATATAATGTTTACACGATTGACATTAACGGTTGCCGTGATCACACCAGCCCATAATGCAGTTCCCAATGCTGCATAAACGCATAAAAGAGCCGCTTTCTTTACCTCATTTTCTGTCTTGCGGTATTCCAGCACACCAAGTACAATGCCTGCCACAACAAATGGCATCATAAACAGAAACATTGTGCCAAAGCCCGTCACAGTGTTCCATGGCAGATCATCTTTTTGCAACAAGACATTAATCAAGGCTTTCACATTGGCTTTTAACTGTGTCACCTTATCATCAGCGAAGAAAAGAATATCCTGTGACCGGACGCTGTCCTTAAAGTAAGCCATTGTAAAGAATGGCGTCTTGATCGTTTTTAACTTAAATGTGTTAATGATCATGGTCAGATAGATCGGCCACGAAATCAATACATAAACACCGACACTGATCAAAGCATCTTTGATTTTAATCCACTTTTTGGCAAGGAACCAGATGCATACAAAGAGTAGGAAAAGCGGTACGGTATAAAAAGAAATACCGTAACTGTACATACATAACGCAAAAAAGATCATAGAAATGTACAGATAACGCCTTTTTTCCAAACCTAAAAGTAAGAAAAGTATTCCGAACAAAAGCATATGCGGGAACACGTTACAATCCAGTGCCCACCTGCTTTGCATAAAATGCCATGGGTTTAACGCAGTGATAAGCATTGCGATCTGTGCCATGCGTATTCCGCCAATCCTTTTGACAACAAAATAAATTGCCACGATGCCAAGGATACTAACGATCAACATAGGCATTCTTGCCGTTACGGCATTCAAACCAAACACCTTAATAAAAGGTACCATCATATAGGACAGCAATACACTCATCTGTCCATATCCCCATGCCGTAAAATGTACCGGCATATACATTCCATAACGATCCGTTCCATGATCTGCCAATGCTTTTGCATCAACTGCTGCCATCGCACCATCCTGATTCATTCCGTCCGGGATCATGCCAAACTGCCATACACGGATTGCAAATCCTACAAACAGCAATGCACAAAATATAATAAAATCAACAGTCTGATTTGTTTTCCAATCTTCCTGCTTTTTGCCCTGTATCTTGCAATAAATTGCACCCACTAATATGATAATTGCAAAAAGCAATGTAATAATCGCACTTGATTCCATACATCCTCCTTCGTTTTTTCTCCCTTGATAAAACACGTTGCCGGCATATTGCCTACACATCTTTCTATGTAATAACGCAAAAAGCCACCACATAACATGCGATGGCTCAAAGTATTAAAGCAATTATTTTAATTTACCTTTACCTTAGGACAAAACGGACTTGTCCTGCTATAACAGAATTAGTCTGTTGTGTAAGGCATAATAGCTACGTGTCTTGCACGCTTAACAGCTACAGTTAAAGCTCTCTGATGCTTAGCACAGTTTCCTGTGATTCTTCTAGGAAGAATCTTGCCTCTTTCAGAGACATATCTCTTTAACTTATTTACATCTTTATAGTCAATGTAATCATGCTCTTTATCTGCACAGAAAGCACATACTTTCTTTCTTCTGCGCATTGGTCTTCTTCTTGAAGAAGCGCCATCTTTATCGCCTTTATTGTAAGCCATGTTGAAACCTCCTTATAATATTACCAGATCTCTCTAGTTTTTAAATGGTAATTCCTCATCGATGGCATCCGGAATATTCATAAATCCATCACCTGCTGCCTGTGTAGGCTCCGGTCTGGATGGAGCTGCCTGCTGATAGCCACCACCATTATTAGCAGCCGCTGCTTTACTCTCTGCGAATTCCTGTTCCTCTACTACAACGTCTGTAGTATAGACACGCTGTCCATCTTTGTTCGTATAGCTGCCGGTCTGAATACGACCAACTGCTACAATCTTTGTGCCCTGATGAAGATAGCTTTCTGCAAACTCTGCTCCTCTGCCGAAAACGACACAGTTGATAAAGTCTGCTGTCTGCTCATCACCCTGACGTTTAAATCTACGATCAACAGCAAGAGTATATCTTGCTACTGCTGTCTGATTCTCACCTGAAGTATAACGAATCTCAGGATCACGGGTCAAACGTCCCATTAAAATCACCTTATTCATAGTGGAAACACCGTCCTTTCTATGCTTCCCGTCTAATGCATAAGAATCTGAGAACGTTGTCCATAATACGAACTACCTGTTCAAGTTCGCCCGGAACATTAGCCTCAGCATCGAACTGAATGAAGTAATAATATCCTTCTTTCATGTGCTGAATCTCGTAAGCAAGTTTTTTCTTACCACAATCTTCAACCTCTGTGACAGTACCACCAAATCTGGCAACATAATCCTTTGCCTTCTCTACTGTGGCTAATCTCACATCTTCTTCGATCTTAGCATTGACAACTAACGCTAACTCATATTTGTTCATAGTTGTCTGTACCTCCTTTTGGTCTCTGGTTCTTTTCATGGCTCCGTCCGTCTGTACAGCTTACGCTGTTGTGATATCTTAGAACGGCGTACTACTTATACGCTTTGCCCTGACAGAAAAGAACAAGGAAAATTAACGTATCACGATTAAACATTTTACCACAAAAAGAATACGGATGCAAGAATTATTTTTACTAATTTTTGCATCCGTATTTGTACATTCTTCTTCTCTTTTGGCAGACTGTTCCGCAAAATTCTGCCATTCCCTTATGTCTATGCACGATCTGCATCATTTTTCCTGATCATTTTGTGCAATTTTTCCCCGGAAGCTTTTCTCTACCTGCTTACGAGGAAGCATAACCTGATGACCACATCCACAGCATTTGAGACGAAAGTCCATACCAACACGCAGGATTTCCCACTGATTTGTTCCACATGGATGTGCTTTTTTCATTTTGATCACGTCACCTAATTCAAAATCCATTGTCTCTCCTCCTGATGTTATACAGCTATCGCAACCGGATTGCCATCTTCATCATACATCAATGTGATCGTAATATTGGAAGAATCACATTCACTGACATCCAACTCATGGAATATTACTTTCTTTCCATCTGCCGTGATCACTTTCAGATCCCAGCGCAGCTGGTCTGCCGGCATGCGAAGTTTCATCTTTTTAGAAACTTTTCCGTATGCGACCTTGCTCTTCATTAAATTATCGCTCCATGCATTCTCTCCGTAGCTGGAAATATAAAAAGCTTTGATCGTCATTTTCTCACAGGAATTTTCCACTTTTGCCGAAAATGTCATCATATCCCTTGGTTCTACCGCATCAGAAGGACGTGGCGTATCTGTCGCTTTTACACTCTTGTTATCTTTCTTTCGTGCCGTCGGTGTCTGTACCGGCTTTTTCGTTGCCTGTGCTGTTTCCTGAATTTCCGTCATATCATCCGGTGTCTGTGTCTGTTCTTCTTCCGCTGTCTGCTCTGACTTATTATCTACGGCTTCTGTCTTTTTGTTTTGTTCGGTTTTCTGTTCCTTCTTTGTATCGCCACATCCGGTTAGCAAACTTCCTGTCAAAGCGACACAAAGGAACAACATTATACTTTTTCTTCTCATCAAAACCCCTCCTTTGCTTTGTGATTCTCTCTGCCATTTGGCACACATACTTTATCGCATCGTTATTTTCTGGATCTCGTTAAACCAGCTGTAGAATACTGTTGTACTCTCCGGAATCGTAGAACGATTCATGCGTTCGGCACTATATAAAATAAATTCACGAAATTCACATACAGGAACTTCAACTCCCTGCTCTAATACAGCATCAAAACATTTCTGATATGCTTTCTTTCGTGCGGATGAACTCATAAAAGAGTTCAGCGAAGACGCATTTGTATCAATCGTTTCATCCACAATTCCAAAAATATTTTGTGATGAATCAGATGCATAACGTACTTCTACATCATTATCTGTCAGATCACGGCTTGCCACCCAGATCTGCTGTTTTCCGGAAGTAAGTTTTCTTGTCAGTGTTTCCCGCCCATTAACTGCTTCCGTCTTTAACGCAATTCCGATTTTTTCAAGTGCCTGTGTAGCTTTTTGCAAGACCGGATAGATTGCATTCTTCTCTCCATCAGCAACCCATACCGTATAAGACAGTGCTGCACCTTTTGGTGCCTTTGTTACCTTTGAACCTTCTACCGTATATCCCGCTTTTTTGAAATAACTTAGTGCCGTTTTCTGTGCTGCGTCCATCTTATCTTCCCATTCATCATCCGATGTATAAATTTCTTCACCGGAAAGATCCTGACTATATGCGACATTATAATCTTCCTCGTTAGAAGTTTTGGACAGCCATGATTCTGCCGCTACCGGGTAGTTCACTATCCTTGCAAGATTGTTTTCTTCATTCAAGATACCTCTTGCTGCCGAAAAAACGGTTGCAAGTGCCTTTCGCAATGCTACAGACTGTTCACTTTGCGCATCTGTAGCAACCGATACATTTTGGGCATGAATACCGATGTAATGATACTCTCCATCGCCGATCATCTGTGTCTGCACTGTGCTGCCGGATAGTTTTCCGTTCGAATTTGCCTGCTCGATACCTGCATATTCTACGGCATCATAACGACCTTTTAACACATCAACCGTATCACCGGCAATCTCTGTAACATCAGCATTTGGATTAACCGTTGCCTGTGGATCCGCTTCTTCTTGTTCTTCATTCGCTTTCACATCTGTAGCATTCTGATCTTTCATTTTCTCCTGCAATGCTTTCTTTGTCTCTTTCAGTGTATCTGTCATATCTTTCAACTGTAAGAAAGCGACCTGCGGACAACCTTTATAGTACAGATCATTCGAAGTATAATAGACCACATCGTTTTCAAACTTAACAAAACGATATGCTCCGGCTCCTACCGGATTGCTCTTGTTGGCCAATACAGAAGAAATATCTCCTCTCGTAAAGCCAAACGCATAATGTTCATAATCGTATTTGGTCGTATCTCCATAATAATGCAATGCACAGATCGGCATTTTTAATGCACCGGACATTTCTTTGCAATAACCATTAGTCGTAATACTCATTTCATAGGTGCCGATCTTTTGAATTCCTGCGATCCGGCTGACTTTCTTTCCTTTTCCTTTTGCTAAGAAAACTCTTGCCTGTGTCTTTATCCGTGAATCAAATGCATTTTTGTTCTGATATAATTTTAGTGCGAGAGCATGATATCCTTTTTTGCTATATTTTGCTTCTGCTGTGGAAAGAAGGGCTTTCTTGGTA
>ERZ773200.2109-NODE-2109-length-15085-cov-2.900532_pt1 | contig 15085 bp, 9 predicted proteins | sample MGYA00581008_ERZ773200 | MGnify/ENA primary metagenome ERZ773200 (study PRJEB29015, sample SAMEA2737770) | human gut metagenome | biome: human gut; feature: human-associated habitat; material: faeces | place: China | collected 2012 ... | reverse complement strand
AATATAGGTTCTAAGGTATACCGGACGGATAAAGAAGGGGCGGTATCCATTGAATATCAAAACGGGAAATGGTACCTTTCTTTGTGGAAAAAAGAAAGTGGTAAAAAACGCTTGCTAAGTGACTGGTGATTATATTACAATAACGGTTACAGGAGGAATTACAAATGAACTTTTTAGAGGAACGGATTCAAAAAGATGGAGTAGTAAAAGAAGGAAATGTATTAAAAGTGGATAGTTTTCTGAATCACCAGATGGACATCGAATTATTTGAAAAAATGGGTGAAGAATGGAAAAGCCGTTTTGCCGGAAAACCGATTAATAAGGTAGTAACGATTGAGGCGTCCGGAATTGGAATTGCGTGTATTGTTGCTAAATATTTTGGAACGCCGGTTGTTTTTGCCAAGAAATCAAAAAGCATCAATATTGATGGTGATATGTATGTGGCAGAAGTGGAGTCATTTACTCATAAATGCAAAAATCAGGTAATTGTATCAAAGAAATTTTTATCACCGGATGACCATGTGTTAATTATTGATGATTTTTTAGCAAATGGATGTGCCCTGCAGGGGCTGATTTCGATTGTAAATAGCGCCGGGGCAACGGTTGAGGGAATTGGTGTTGCGATTGAAAAAGGATTCCAGATTGGCGGACAGACCATTAGAAATCTTGGTTATCAGTTGGAATCACTGGCAATTGTGGATGCCATGGATGCAGAGACCGGTTCGATTACATTTCGTGAGCAATAATTACACAGGAGAAAGAGGATAAAATGAATAAAGAGAAAAAAACAAAAGCTTCCATTGACAATATTTATACATTAAATGGTAAAGTGCCGCTTGGTCATGCCGTGCCGTTTGGATTACAGCATATTTTAGCGATGTTTGTGGCAAACATTGCGCCAATTATTATTGTGGCAAACGCCTGCAAATTATCAAACGGACAGATTGCCATGTTGATTCAGAGTGCTATGCTGATTGCCGGAATTGGTACATTAATACAGTTGTTTCCAATCTGGCGTGTTGGTTCGGGGCTGCCGATTGTAATGGGAATTAGTTTTACATTCGTATCCATTTTGTGTTTTATTGGAACAACTTACGGATATGAAACGATTGTTGGTGCTGTTTTGATCGGTGGTATTTTAGAAGGAACGCTGGGATTATTTGCAAAGTACTGGCTGAAGTGGATTTCACCGATTGTAGCAGCGAGTGTTGTTACAGCAATTGGTTTTTCTCTGCTGTCGGTTGGTTCTGCTTCGTTTGGCGGTGGAAGTGGAAGTGAGAACTTTGGTTCGGTGCAGAACTGGATTATCGGAACTGTGACGTTACTTAGCTGTATTTTGTTTAATTTATTTGCTAAATCTTATTTTAAACAGTTGTCAGTTTTATTTGGACTTGTGGTTGGATATATTCTGGCGGTTTGTATGCATCAGGTGGATTTTTCTGCACTTGCAAATACGTCAATTATTGCATTTCCGCATATTATGCCATTTAAGATGGAGTTTAATTTAAATGCCATTGTGTCGGTTACGTTAATTTTTCTTGTGTCGGCAACGGAGACGATTGGAGATACATCGGCACTTGCCTCATCCGGGTTAAACCGGGATGTGACGGTGAAGGAAACAACAGGTTCGATTGCCTGTGATGGTTTTGTCAGTGCATTATCTGCCTGCTTTGGCTGTCTGCCGATTACTTCTTTCAGCCAGAATGTTGGTCTTGTGGCAATGACAAAAGTTGTGAACCGTTTTGCTATTGCGACAGGGGCGGTTATTATGATTTTGGCAGGTATCTTTCCGATTTTTGGTGTTGTGCTTGCAACGCTTCCGGATTCTGTTCTTGGCGGGTGTACGATTATGATGTTTGGTACAATTGTAGTCAGTGGTATCCAGATGATTGGAAAATGTGGATTTACCCAGAGAAACATTACCATAGCTGCGTTATCCTTAAGCGTGGGAATTGGCTTTACCCAGGTACCGGAGATTTTTGCGATTTTCCCGCAGATTGTGCAAAATGTATTTGCTCAGAACTGCGTTGCAGTAGTCTTTTTAGTGGCTGTAATTCTGAATCTGGTACTGCCGAAAAATATGGAAGCAAAAGTTTGAAAATCTTAAAGACAAGCCGTTGTTTTTTTGATATAATGTTACTGCAAACAGAAATGATTACTTTTGGAGGTTATTAAATTATGGAACAGATTAAAAATCCTGTATTGCCGGGTTTTAATGCGGATCCGTCAATTATTCGTGTCGATGACACGTATTATATTGCAAATTCTACATTTGAGTGGTTCCCGGGGGTTCGTCTGCACGAGTCCAAAGATATGGTTCACTGGAAACTGCTGCCATCGGCCTTGTCAACAACGACACTGCTTGATATGAAAGGAAATCCGTCTTCAGGCGGTATCTGGGCACCGGATCTTTCCTATGCAGATGGTAAGTTCTGGCTCGTTTACACAGATGTTAAAGTAACCGAGGGACCATTCAAAGATATGGTAAACTACATCACGACAGCAGAAGATATTCATGGTCCTTGGTCTGACCCAATTCGTGTGAATGGTGTTGGTTTTGATGCTTCGTTATTCCATGATGATGACGGAAGAAAATATCTTGTTCAGCAGACATGGGATCACAGAGAGTATCACCATGCATTTGATGGCATTACATTGACAGAATTTGATACAGATACGATGCAGTTAAAACCGGAGACAGCAAGAAATATTTACAATGGTACAGAGGTAAAATTGGTCGAGGGACCTCATTTGTACAAAATTAATGGATATTATTATTTGTTTGCTGCTCAGGGCGGAACGGTATATACACATCAGGAAGTGGTTGCACGCTCTAAGACACTTGACGAATTAAGTTTTGAGACAGAGCCGGATGGCCCATTTATCACAAACTTTGATACGCCATATTTGGAAATCCAGAAACAGGGACATGGCGCACTTGTTGATACACCAAGCGGTGAGTGGTATTATGCAAGTCTTTGCGGACGTCCATGGACTCATGAAAATCAGTGCTGCATTGACCCACGTGGTTACTGTACTCTTGGACGTGAGACAGCGATTCAGAAAGTATACTGGGATGAAGAAGGCTGGCCTCGTATTGAAGGCGGCCACGGCGGAAAGGTTCTTGTAGATGCACCGAAAGATGCAATTAAAACAGATGCACCGCTTGATCATTCCATGCATGATGAATTTGATACTGAAAAATTACATAATGAATGGAATACCCTTCGTGTTCCATTTACGGATGCAATGGGAACGACAGGAGATGGCAAACTGACTCTCCGCGGACAGGGTTCTCTGAGCAATAAACATGAACTGTCACTGGTCGCAAAACGCTGGCAGGCATTTAACTTTGATGCTTCTGTAAAAGTAAGTTACAATCCATTTTCTTATCAGCAGATGGCAGGACTTACCAACTTCTATAATGACAAGCATTGGTCCTTTGCATTTATCACATGGAATGAGAAAAATGGACGTGTCATCGAAGTGGCCCAGTGTAACCGTGGCGGCTATACATCATTCCTCCGCGATGATGCAATTCCGGTACCGGATGGCGCAGATGTATGGTTCCGCACAAAAGTTAGAAAACAGACTTATACCTACGAATATTCATTTGATGGTGAGAATTACAAAGAAATTCCGGTAACTTTAGACGCATCCATTTTATCGGATGACTATGTACTGCAGAGCTATGGCGGATTCTTCACCGGTGCATTTGTTGGTATGGCATGTGTTGATTATGCCGGATACAATACGGTTGCAGAGTTTAGAAGTTTTGATTACAAAGAGTATGAAGACTAATTAGAAATTTGTAAAAGCGAGTCGGTCACAAAAATGCTGACCGGCTCGTATTTTTGAGAGGAGTCAGATATGCTTCGCATTGAGGATGAGTTAAAGAATAATCAAATATCCCGTTTCCAGCTTTTATACGGCGAGGAGCGATACATGGTTCAGTATTATCGGAATCAGTTGATTGAAAAACTATCGAATCCGGATGATGAGATGAACCGCACATTTTTTCGTGATAAACCGGAGCCATCCCAGATTGCCGAGGCGGCTCAGATTCTTCCATTTTTTGCTGAAAACCGTTTGATTGTTGTAGAGGACAGTGGTTATTTTAAAAGCAGCAGTGATATGGCAGATTATGTGGAGTCATTTCCGGAGACCACTTATATCATTTTTGTGGAGCGCGAGATTGATAAACGCAACCGTCTTTTTAAGTGGATAAACAAAAATGGCTGTGTGACCGAGTGTACAAGACAGCCGGAACATATGTTGAAACGGTGGATTGCCGGCTATATGAAAAAAGCAGGGAAAAGCATTTCAACAAAGGGTGCCGAGCGGTTGATTGAGCGAGTGGGAACGGATATGGAAATGCTCAGCAATGAACTTGAAAAATGCATCGGCTACGTAGGTGAAAGTAAGTTGATTGATGTGCCGGAAGTAGATGCTATTTGTTCGGGAGTAACGGTTTCCAAGATGTTTGACATGATTGATGCCGTGGCACTTGGCGAGAAAAACCGTGCGATGAAATTGTACGAAGATTTGTATACCAACAAGGAATCGCCGATGTCTATTTTATTTATGTTTTCGCGTCACATCAACATCTTACTTCAGGTGAAGGAGTGTAAAAACCGCGGACTTCGCTCAGGAGAAATTGCAAAAAAATGCGGGGTTCCTCCGTTTACAATTCCTAAGTATGAAAAACAGGCGGCACTTTTCAAACGCAGTAAATTACTGGCGATGCTGCAAAACAGATTGGAGTTGGAAGAGCAGTTTAAATCCGGTAAATTGTCGGACCAGTTAGCGGTGGAATTGTTTTTAATTGAGGCACTTAACGGGGAGTAGAAAAGTTTATTACAAAAAATCCCCCGCACACAGCGAGGGAATGAAAACGGAGACGATGGGATTCGAACCCATGTGCCCGTGAAGGCAAAACGATTTCGAGTCGTTCTCGTTATGACCACTTCGATACGTCTCCACAACATATTCCATTTTATCAGAATAAGGTGATTTGTCAATAGAAAAATTTAATTGTATATTAGGTTTATATTTTCGGCCTTATATAGAAAACAAATGCTAGGAGATGATATGTTGAAGCAACCCCCAAAAAAGAGATTAAAAACAATTGTACGGGCTTATGGTCTTCCTATTTTACTTGGAATTATTTTTGCCTGTGTGCTTGTTTATTTTGTGCGTCCTTCTCAGATAGAGGGGGAAAGTATGGAGCCAACGCTTAAGGATGGTCAGCTGATTTTCTGCAGTGCTGCATTAAAAGGGCGGATTGAAAAGGGCGATATTATTACTGCTATCATTTCACCAAAAGCGAATGTGCCAAAGAAATATCTTATGGAGGATGGTAAACTAAATATTATTAAACGGGTTATTGGTGCGCCTGGGGATACGTTGGAAATTCGGGACAATGCAGTTTATGTGAATCACAAACAAATAGAGGAACCTTATTTAAATGAGCCAATGAAAACTAGGGATTGTATTTGCAAATTAAAAGAGGATGAATGGTTTGTGATGGGAGATAATCGAAATCATTCGTTGGACAGTCGGGCGTTTGGTGCGGTTCGGACGGAGGAGATAAGGAATTTGGTGTTGAATGGGTGAGTTGGGTAAATGGTATTCGAAATAGTAAAAGAAGGGAGCTCCTTTAGTGCGACAGCTCCCTTCTTTTACTATAAACTATTTTTTAATGTTTCCCACATTTCCTCTCCATCAGAAATTCTTCGGAAAGGATGGTCTTTTGTTTTACCCAATCGTTTTTCGAATGTTTCTTTGTCCCAATAACCACTTTCGTATCGTCCTAACCAAAAGTCGTAATTTTGAACGAATGCTTTCATCATGTCTTTCTCACAGCCATCAACAAAAGCTTTTGTCAATTCATCGTGGTCTAAATCTTTAATTGTGTTTCCTTTTGAAAGAATAAACAGCAATTCTTCCGGAGTTTTTTCTGAATCCATTTCCGTGCCATCGTCTAAGGTTATGATAACATTTTCCCTTGCGATTACCTCTTTAATTGTCATTTTTATTCCTCCCTTCGTGCTTATTATAAAATACTTTTATTTTCTTTTCAATATGAACTTGAAAATAGATGGGGTATTTATTATATGACTTGTGCATAATAAAAAAAGCAATTGATTTCTAATTGGAAATATGTTATTATAAAACACATGTAAACGACAAAGGCATATTGCTATGTAATATTTTGAATATAATTGGGAAATCAATAGCACATAATCTAAGATTATGACATATGATTATAAAAATGATATTGTAATTTCTATGAAATGGGTTATAATATAGTAAAGAGAGGTCTTGCTTTAGTGGACGATTCAAAATATGAGCTATTTGCTTGCGAGTAAATAGCTTTTTTTTATGGAGAAGAGAATGGAGAAAATAATAGAAAAAATTTTCGTTCTGTAAACAAATTTATAAAAGACAAAATAACTCCAATTGTAATGCAAATTGATTTATGCTTTACAATATATATGTTTGTTGCAAATTTAATTGAATTAAGAATAAAGGATATTATTAGTGATAAACCGAAAGATATTATAAAGCATTTGAATCATCCAAAGACATAAATCTTGTTGATAGATGCAAACAATTTATAAATACTGAAACTTTTGAATTTCCAAAAGGATTAAATGATTTACGATTTGATGCTTATACAGATTTGTCAATTTTTAAGAACATTTTAGATAAATTACAAGATAAAAATTTAATTTAACACATAATATCTGTATTTGAGTGGGGCTAATATAATTAGCTCCACTTAACAGACATATTAATACTATACTAAAAACAACAGGAGTCCGGTAGTAATTAGCTGCCGTACAACTGAATCGCTTTAAGAAAGGAGATTATTTATGAAAGCAAGAAAAAGAAATATTATATCCTTTGCTATCTGCGCATTGTTTGTTGCCGGCCTGTTAGCCGGTTCTTGTTATATTAAAGAGGGAAAACAGAATGCGGTAGTGCCGGTAGAAGGATATAATTCTAAAACGCAAGGAGAAATAAAATGGGCGTATGATGCTATCTCTGGTGATAGTGATAGTCCTGCAATGAATCTTCATATAGTTGGAGTATATCAAAATGGTGATTTCTCAAAAAAAATCACCAACGACATCGTTATTCCGGATAAAGTACCGGAATGTAATGAAGATGGAAAAATCATCGCCTATCACAAGGTGGAATCGTTAGGAGATGCAGACGCGAAAAACAAGGATTCGTTTTTTCTCGGCTCCTTCAACGTCACCAGTTCAGGCATTGTCGTTGACGCCACGGCTTGTACGGGGCTGAAAACGGTTAATGATTGGGCGTTTAGTCAATCAGTTTATGGAACAGATGAAGAAGGCAATTTTGGTAGGGTGAAAATTTATCTTCCAGATTCACTTGAAACTATAGGAAAACATTGTTTTTCTCAAAATATTATTTATTGTAATGCTCCTAATATTACCATGAGTAAATCAGAGGACACTACGTTAGATGGACTTCGTTTCTTTGGTCCAGTAACTACACCGGAAAATACCTTAATAACTACTTATAAGACTAAATATCGGACGAGTATGCCATCAACATTTCCGGACCCGGACAAGTTCCCTTACATTGGTGCAGCCGCAAAAGAAGTTACGCTTCATGCAGATGCTCCGGATGGCGGCGAAGTAAACCGCGGGGGCAGTGGTTTGAAATATGACTCGGTATATGTGTTTGAAGGAAAGGAAGATGAGAAAAGCCGCAGTTTCGGCAACATCTATCCACCAAAGAAAGACCACTATGTATTTGAAGGATATTTTGAAGGAGATATGCAGATTTATGACAAAAACGGTACTTTGTTGAAAGTTCCGGATGGAACGGACGTATACGCCAAATGGACACCGGAAGTTTATCAGGTTTCTTTCCGAAACAATCAGAATACCAACGTACAGAACGAAGAACATTCCTATCAGGAAGTTTTTTCACCAAATCTGCCAGAAAACTTTTATCCGACTATTGGATATAAGCTGATTCGTTGGGAAAAGTATTCGATGAATGCAAACGGAGAAGCAGTAGGAGAGCCGGAGAAATTAGAACCGGAAACCACCATGACGGTAGATTGCAACTCTATTTTCAAGGCAATTCTGGAACCAATCACCTATACAGTATCCTTTGATGCTAACGGAGGAGAGGTAAAAGACGCTGAATTGCCAAACACGTTCGATAAGGATTATTCCTTAACAACGGCATCCCGATACGGTTACACCTTTGACGGATGGTACACGGCAAAAAACGGCGGCACAAAAGTAACGGAAGATACACAGATGACCCGCGCGGAAAACCACACGCTCTATGCACATTGGACGGCAAGAACCCACAAAGTAGTATTCGATGGGAACGGTGCCACTTCCGGCAGTATGGATGATTTGGATGTGACCTATGACACAAAATCCAATCCAACATGCCGTTTTGAGAAGACCGGCTATTCCTTTACCGGATGGTCGTATGCAAAAGATGGAGATGTAGTGGATGATTTGAGTGGAAAGGTAGATACTGTAATTGTATATGCTATTTGGAAACCAAACACGTACAAAGTAACGTTTGTGACGAATTCACAGTCGAAAACAGAGCACGAGTTTACTTATGATGCATGGGAAGACTTCCCATATCTGTATTCCAAATTTTATGACTTTGCCGGATGGGTAACTGACCGGACAAAAACGATTCCGGTAACGGAACGTGAAACGGCTGTAATCAACTACAGTTCCGGAAAGAATAAGTGGGATATTGCAAAAGATACCACACTTTATGCAGCATGGTACAAAAAGCCATCGGTAACATTCAGTACAAAGTACAGTGACACAACCGCTTTTCTTGGCGACCGTGAGCTGGACAAAACAAACGAAGTAACGTATGAGTATGGCGAAAAAATCAGTTCATTGATTATGAAGTGCAATACAAACCGTTATATTCAGAGCTACCGTGTAGAAACAGCAGACGGAACAGAGGTAAGTGCCGGGACTTGTGAAGACAAGAATTCGACCGTAACCATTCCTTTCCCGTCCAATTATGCATTGAAGAACAACTTAAAAGTCTATGTGGAAGCAGCAAACCGCACTTACGGCATCACTTATGATACCCTTGGCGGTGAGTTTGTTGGAGACTATCCGAAAACTTATTCCTACGGTGATGAATTTGACCTGCCGACCAATGTAAAGAGAAAGGGATTTTATGTCTGCGGATGGCGTAATACATTGAACAACAAGGTAATGACAAAAGTAGAAGCAACGACTTCCGGAGAACTTTCCTTACAGGCAATTTATGAAAGCACTGTATATCATGTAACAACTGACTTAGACGGCGGAACACTTCCGGATGGAGTGACAATTCCGACTGAGTATAAGTACAAACAGAGCAACATTGTGCTACCGCAGGATGTCACAAAGCAGGGCCATTCCTTTGCCGGATGGTACTTAGAAGATGAAGATGTTATTGTGACCCGCATCGACACAACAAAAGCGATGGATTACCATTTGCGTGCGTTGTGGAGTTCAAATGCGAGTACGACAAAAATAGCCGGAACGGTAGAAAGTGATGGAACAGAAAAAGAAATTCCATACGCAGAAAAACCAATGGAAAGTAATCAATGGTATTACAACCGGCTTACAGATGTGGAGAAGAAAATCTATACGACAATTTATAATTACTATAAATTTGACATGGATAAAGGCGAGTGCAGAATGGAGAATGTGAAAGTTGTAACGAAAGATAAAATTACCATTGCTAACATGTATCAAGCAAGTACAGCAGTCGTTTTAGACAATCCGTCTATATTTTGGATTCGGTATTTTAACCACACACAAATGAAAGAAAAAGATGGTGTTTATACCGGAACAATCCATCCGGTGCTTGCTTATTATAAAACAGCATTTCTGGCTGATGCTTTAGAATACGGTGGATTTTTACAAGAGATTATTAAATCGCTTAATAATTCCGGTGTTCCAAAAGTTTCGACTTCGAAGAAACTGAAATTAATTCATGACTATGTTGTGAAAACATACAGTTACCGTAACAATTCTCATATTTTAAGTGCAGCAGCAACAAATGAAACACGTTCGGTTGGGTATCTGATGACACATAAAGAGGGGTGTTGTGAGTCGTATGCGAAAATGATAAAAATACTTTGTGATTATTATCAAATTCCTTGTGTTACTGTTTACAGTTTGACGCACATGTGGAATCAGGTGAAAATTGGAAACCAGTGGTATCTGCTGGATGCTACGTGGGATGATGAGGAACCGGTTGTTTATACATATTTCTTAAAAGGAGCAAAGTCGGTAATTGATGAACATCATATTGTTACATCAATGTTTTTTAGTGATTGTCAGGGAAATGGAATAAAAGATTACGCCAATTATTCAGTGCCAACGCTCTCTAAAGAAGATTATGTGGAGCCGGTAAATCCGACCCCGAATAACAGTCAAACGGCTCCAAAAAAAAGTAAAGCAGTTACTTCCGCAACAAAAGGAAAAGTAGTATATGCTATTTCCGGAAAGTATGCGGTTGTTAAAAAATGCACATCGAGGAAAGCAAAAAGTGTTACCATCTTGAATAAAGTAAAGATTGGCAAAAAGACGTATACCGTTACTTCGATTGCGAAAAATGCTTTCAAAGGCTGCAAGAAGTTGAAGAGAGTAACCATTAAGGCAATAAAGCTGAAAAGCATCGGAAAGAATGCTTTCAAAGGAATTTATAAGAAAGCTACATTCAAGGTGCCGAAGAAGCAGTTAAAGAAGTACAAAAAGCTAATTCAGAAGAAAAAGACCGGATTTAAAAAGACGATGAAAGTAAAGTGATTTAGCTGTCTGGTAAGGCAGAAAAACTTTGTTTCTTTCGCTATAATGTGGTATGATAATAGTAACATTATTTTGATGGGAGCAGGGGCTTCAGAACGGAGGTTGCTATGGATAAAGTGAAAAAGTGGGTTGTTGATTTGGCAGATCCTATGCTGAAAGCGTATATTAATTATGGACATGGGCTTGAGGAGGACGGCGTTTCGGTGACGTCAAAAGGCATTGAGTTTTTTGCGGAATTTGAACCGGGCCTGTATCCGATGTATGCGATTGAATTAAGAGAGTATGTGGAACATATGGGAATTGCAATTGAGGATGTTCAGGAAATTCATTTGGTGGCGGCTGCGTATGATGAAAATGAGGAAGAAATTGATTTTTCCATTGAATATGAAAAATGTGCACTTGTTTCTGAGGATGAATTAAATGGTTACAGTAATTCGGACATTTTACCAACGACAAATTATAAGGTTATTGGTTCAAAGGAAATTACAAAAATCAAGCTTACGGATTACAATGGATACAAAGCAGATGGAGTTTCTCTTTCGGATCATGAGCTTCACGATGCAGTGGGGATTAACATTCAGTTTACGAATGGCGAATTTAGCAGGATTCGTAAATTGATTCTTTTAAAAATGGAGTTGCTACTGCCGGAAGATGAATGGCCGGAGCATTTCCGGGAAAAAACGGTTAGACAGGAAACGGTTGCGGAACCGAAAGTATTGGTTGCGGATTTGGAGGATAAAGACATTATTGGTTACATGAATCTTGGCAGTGGTCTTGTCGAGAGTGGCGTAAATAAACTCGATGGTCTGATGCTTTTTGAAAATGAATACGATGAGGAAGTTAGTTGTATGATTGCGATTGATTTCAGCCGGTATTTGTTAAAAAAGGGAATTCGTATACAGGATGTCACCTCATTTGAGATTCAATTTGGTGTATATGATGCTTCCGGAACAGAACTTGATTTTGAGGGGGATTATCAGAAATGTGCCTTTGTTTCTGCTGAGGCGCTGAATGGCTACAGTGATTCCGATATTTTAGATAAAGGAAACTATAAGTTGATTGGTTCGAAGGAACACACGGTATTTGATTTAACAGAATATAATGGTTCCATGCCACACAAACTGGAAGAGGGCGTCGGCTTTAACATTCAGATTCTGAATGGCGAGCGGAGTCAGACCAAATATGTATCATTAAATAAATTGAAATTTAACTATAACTAAAATTACAGGAATGTCAGCCAAAAAGCGAACATGAGACATTTGTAACCTTACCATTTTATGCTTAATTCAGTATAATGAAACGGATTTATATGAAATTAAGAAAGGAGATGGTTAAGGTGAATGATAAAGTTTGTAAAGGAAGGAAATGTTTCATTTTTAGCATGCTTTTTATGTTGACATTCTTTTTCTCAATAGGGTTTATGGGGCAGTCATCAAAAGCAGACACAGTCAATTATTTAGAAGGTGATTTTTCCTATCAATTGACACAGGAAACAAAAACAGCAACAGTGCAAAAATATACGGGGACATCACAAAGTATAACAATACCTTCCCAGATTGATTGGGATGGGGCAAGTTATAATGTTACTGTTATTGGACAGAATGCGTTTCGGGATAACACGACAATTACGTCCATAAATATTCCGAAAGGTGTTTTGGAAATTGATAATTATGCTTTTTATGGATGCAGTGTGCTTTCTTCAGTGAAACTTCCTACAAATTGCCAGCTTGGGAAATACATTTTCTATGAGTGTGATTCGTTAAATGAGATATCAATTCCAGAAGGTACAACATCGATTTACGACACATATCCACTGGATGATGACAAAGAAGTGGACCAGAAAAATGATGGTGCCTGTCTTGCCGGAGATGCAATTGAAAAAATTACATTTGAGTCCGGCGTTACAAAAGTACCCTCACATTTGTGTGAGGGGTTGACACAGCTAAAAACAATTGAATGGGGCAATGTTGCGTCACTGGGATATCATGCGTTTAACCGCTGCGAAAGTTTAACCACGATTGAACTTCCAGAGAAGATTACAACATTACCACGACTGGCATTTGGCGGTTGTAAAGCCCTTACAAGTGTTACGATAAAAGGAAAATTAACTTATTTGGGAGAAATGGCATTTAATAATTGTTCTAAAATGTCTAAGTTTACGCTAAAATATCCGGAGGAATTAAAAACCGTATATAAAGATGTATTTGCAAACTGTTCGGAGTTGACTGAACTGCCAATTGGAAAAGATAAGACACCAAATCTTACCTATATAGGTTCGAGGGCATTCCGTGAGTGTACGATTGATACGGTAACACTTCCGGAGGGCTTAACCTTTATTGGCTGCAGTGCATTTGCAGGATGTAAAAATTTGAAAAGTATTAATATTCCAAAATCTGTACAGCATATTGCATCGAATGCGTTTATGGACTGTGAAAAGTTAGACCATGTTGTGTTCCCGGAAGATGGGAAATTTACAGTATCCGCAGAGGATTATGATGGCACAAACCGTTATGAGAATGATGAGGATAAGTATTCCGGCGGTTTGTTCTGGGGATGTAAGTCTTTACGTTCATTTACGATTCCGGATAGCTGGACGGCAGTTCCAGGGACTATGTTTAAGGACTGCAGTGCATTAACTTCAGTTCATATTCCGGATAACGTAACATTTATTGGAAACAGTGCATTTGGAGAAACAACAAATTTAACATCAATTTCACTTCCGTCGAAATTAATTTGTATTGACGGGCAGGCATTTAAGGGATGCGCCATTCGGCGTATATCACTTCCGAACGGTTTGACTCAGATTGGGTATCAGGCATTTCAGGGAAGTGAATTGGAACAGGTTGTAATTCCGGATTCCGTTAAAATCCTTGGAATAACCAATTTAGCAACAGAAGGAGCTTTCGAGGATTGTGAAAAACTGACATCGGTTGTTCTCGGAGCAGGCTTACAAAAACTTGGCGGTAGTGAATTCCAAAATTGTACTTCGTTGGTTTCTGTTGATTTATCAAAGGCGGTTAATATAGAAGAAATTCCGCCATATACGTTCAGTGGTTGTTCTGCTTTAGAGCAGATTGTAATTCCGTCTCAGATTAAGAAAATCGGATATGGGGCATTTAGTAATTGTACCAGTCTGAAAGCGGATAAAGTTACGATGTCAGAGAATTTACAATCAATGGCAGGCTCAGTATTTTCCGGTTGTACGTCATTTACCGAATTACCGGATTTGAAATCGATGACCTCCATACCGGAATATACATTTTCGTACTGTACCGGACTTGTGAAGGTGGAAGTTCCGGACCGGATACAAACGATTGGCGGGCAGGCATTTTATAATTGTACAAATTTAGTGGCGTTTGGACTTGGAACCGGCTTTGATGGAACAAAACTGGAAACATGGGATACTTACATCTTCTATGAAATGCACAATCCATCGACGATTTATACGGCAACAAAAGAGCAGGCAGACTGGTTAACAGCAAATAAAACAGACCGGTATTTGTACAGTGATTACACGGATGTAAAAATAGGAAAAGTGCCGGAAAATCTTGTGATTCCAACACCGAAACCAACGCCGACACCACTGGTAACACCTCCCCCTACTCCGGTACCAAAGACAACACCAACACCAATTCCTACGCCGACACAGAAAACTTCGGGAACACCTGTGAAAACGCCGGCTTCCAACGCAAAACCGACGACAGCACCGGCAAATACAAACAAGAATCCAAAGCAGGCTGTTCTGAAAGCGCCGGTTATCAAAAAGGTGAAAGCAGGCAAGAAAAAAGTATCGGTAAGCTGGAAGAAGTCAGCACAATCAATTACCGGATATCAGATTCAATATAGCACGTCTGCATCTTTCAAAAAAGGGAAAAAGACGATTACGATTTCCGGTAAGAAGAAACAAAGCCGGACGATTAAAAAGTTAAAAACGAAAAAGAAATACTATATACGAATCCGAACGTATCAGGTAATAAACGGAAAGAAAACCGTTTCAAAATGGAGCAAAACAAAGAAATTCAAAACCAAATAATGGTTGACAAATAAGCAGTTCTATTATACACTACCCGTGTAGTAAAACATACGACAAGGGGTGCTTTTATGATAGAAGTTGTGATTGCGTTATGCTATGCATTAGGAGCATGGTTTTATTCTATTTTGCGATATTATGATTTGTGGAAACGCGGGAAAGTACCGGTGGTCTTTTTCGCGTTTTTACATGTTTTTTCTTTAATAGTTGTGTT
>ERZ773200.2099-NODE-2099-length-15137-cov-2.891990_pt1 | contig 15137 bp, 14 predicted proteins | sample MGYA00581008_ERZ773200 | MGnify/ENA primary metagenome ERZ773200 (study PRJEB29015, sample SAMEA2737770) | human gut metagenome | biome: human gut; feature: human-associated habitat; material: faeces | place: China | collected 2012 ... | reverse complement strand
ACTTTCCATGTTTTCATAATCCATCGTTTTATTAAGTTTATCATAAGTAAAACAAAATAACGAAAATAAAGTTCCCGCTTGCGGGCATTCCGACGATCTTCAGCATTTCGACGTTCGTTATTCAGCTAGGGCTTGTGGTGGCGCTGCTTGTCGTTTATTTCCTGTGCGGCCAACCGCTCGATCTCTATTTGCTTCAACTGCCGGTAGCGCTCGTGCTCATGTTCGTGTTCTTCAATATGTTCTCGCTGGTGACGAGTTTGCTCTCGGCTATCAGCAAGGATTTCATGAACCTGATGAAGACGCTCTCTACGCCGCTGTTCTGGCTCTCGGGCATTATCTTCAACGTGTTCAAGCTTCAAGTGCCCATCGTCCAGCTCATCCTCATGTTCAACCCGATCACCTTCATTGTGACCATGTACCGTTGCGCCGTGTACGACAAGATGTGGATATGGGAAAAGCCCGAGGCCGTCATTGGCTTTATCATCGTGTTTGTCGTCACGCTGGTGGTCACGCTGGTGATTTATCGCCGCACCCACGAGGAGGTGGCCGATGTCCTCTAGTGCCGAGGCGCCCGTCGCCATCAAGTTCGATCACGTCACGAAGACCTACAAGCTGTACGAGAACGACCGCCAGCGCTTCTTCAGCGTGTTCAGCAGCCGCGACAAGCGCAAGCTCATCACCAAGGTGAACGCCAGCAACGATCTGTCCTTCGAGATACGGAAGGGCGAGGCCGTGGCGTTTCTCGGCCACAACGGCGCGGGGAAGTCGACGGCGTTGAAGATGATCACCGGCGTGACGTTTCCCACGAAGGGCGAGGTGACGGTGAACGGAACGGTGAGTGCGCTTTTGGAGCTCACGGCCGGCTTCGACATGGCGCTGACGGGACGCGAGAACATCCATCTGCGCGGCCATGCCATGGGGCTCGATGCCGAAGGAATCGCAGCTTTGGAGCCCAAGGTGGTGGAGTTCGCCGATCTGGGCGTGTACATCGACCAGCCGGTGCGCACCTATTCGTCGGGCATGAAGTCGCGCCTGGGATTCGCCTTCGCCGTGTCCAGCGACCCGGAGATCCTCGTGGTGGACGAAGCGCTGTCGGTGGGCGACAAGCAGTTCCAGCAGAAGTGCTTCGCCCGTGTACGCGAGATTATGGAGGACGAGAACGTGACGGTGCTCTTCGTCACCCATTCCTCATCAGCCGCGCAGGAGTTCTGCACCCGCGGCATCGTGCTGGAAAAAGGCACGAAGAAGTTCGACGGCTCCATCCAGGATGCCATTGCGTTCTATGAGAATCACGAATAGGGCTCACTGGCTTAGGGATTCTCTCTGCAGGACATTACGGCGCGGATGATGGCTTCGCAGATCGTCTCCGTGCACGATGCGTTTTCCGGCAGCGTGACGTTGGCGTTTTCGAAAACACGGTAGGCTTCTGCATCGAAATCTTTGTCCTCAATGGCTTTCATGATTGCGCCGGGGTCGTCTGTGAACAGCGCCGGAACGTCGTTTTCGAAATCGATGGTGAGGCCGCGCTTCTCCCGGTAGGTGGCCCAATCGTAGGCGTACAAGTAGACGGGGATGTCCAGCAGGCCGGCCTCGTAGATGACGGTGGAATAGTCGCTGATGATGACGTCAGCGACGAACAGGGCGTCGAACTGGCCGCTCGGGATGGTGACGACGCGCGGGTCGTCGATGACCTGCTTGCTCACGGGATGCGGTTTGTAGACGAAGTTGAAGCGGTCGAAGTCGACGGCATCGATGAGCGCGGCCGTGGCCTCGGCCTCGTTGGCGGCTGGCTGCTTGCGGAAGGTGGGGCAGTAGACGATGGTCTCGCGTCCGCGCAGCTGCGGATAGGCAGTATGGATGGCCTCGCGCTGGCGGTTGCGGTGAGTCTCGTCCAATAAGAGATCGACGCGGGGGAGAGGGGCCTCGAAGAGCTTTGCTGGCTCGGCGTTGAACGCGGCGGCGAACTCGTTGGCGAAGCTGAGGGACGAGGTAGCGATGGCGTCATAGCCCTCGTGCATGTGCATCAGACGCGCCGTTGCTTCGGAATGCCCCTCCTCGGTGCCGAAGGCGGTGTAGCCGAACCGCTTCATGTTGCCCAGGGAATGCCATATTTGAATGATGGGCACGCGAATGCGGTCGTGCAGAAGCCCGACGACGATGCAGTAGGAGTCCAGCACCACGGCGCGGCTCGTCGCGATGTAGCAGACCTGGCGGATCATCTCGATGAGATAGGTCGCCGGGTTGCGCAGCTGTTTGGCGAGGATCACCACGCCCCACGGCGGATCGCGCCGCTCGCAATAGCCCTTGATGAGCTGGAAGTCGACTGGCGTGCTGTCGCTCTGCCGGCTGATGCACACGATGCGCCGGCGCTGGGGCAGCAACCGGCAGAGCACATAGAGTGCCGCCAGAAGGAAGGTTGCTATGCCGGTGGCGATCTTGCGCATGGGTGCTCTCTGGGGTAATCGAATGCCGGTCAGTTTCTTGTGCTCGATATTGTAGCGCACGACTCACCGTTATTATACAAATGCGCTGTTATGCGGTTTCGTGTCTTGCTATCTCCCTTGCTAAACTGTATCATTGATACAGTTTAGCAAGGGAGGGTGGTTATGGGTATTCGAATAGATCCGGCTGGGTGGCCGCAAGATGGCTCTCGAGATGGCTCGATCCCTGATTACTCTGCCGATTGCTACGACGTGAGTCTTTCGGAAGAATCAGTAGAGCGCTATCTCCGTCAGGTTGCGGCCAGTATTCGTAAGGGTTCTTTTATTGTGGAAACGGGACAAATGGGCGAATCTCGGAAGAAGAACAGCGACTTCATGCTTCGGTACGGTCTATCGGATCCTGAAGAGCAGAAGGCTCTTTTGCTTAGCATCAGCGCAAACGAGTTCTGTCACGTTAAGCATACCGAAGATGGGCGTGATCTGTACATCTTTTGCCCCAGGCGCTCGCTTTATGAAACATCTGTAGGCAACGTGACGGTTTCGATTTACGTAAAGCACGACTATGCGCCGGGTCGACGCATGCAAGATGTTGTTATTTCCCTGCACGAGCTTGAGTTCCCTATCTATCTTCCGTTCGCGGATTAGGAGGCTGTCATGACGGAATATGCTTACTGCCCCCATTGCGACGATGGGGTTGAATTCGACACGTTGGAGCTTACGGCCCAGACGGAGCTGGACGGTGTGGTTTACTCGTATCCTGCGAAGCAGGCCGTATGCAAAACATGCGGCAGCTATGCCAGCTACGCGCCCTATCAGAAGGAAATGGGGGAAGCGTTTAACGACGTGGTTCGCACGGCGCAAGGCGTGGTGTCACTTGAAAAAGTGCGCGACATGCCGAAGCGCTACCACATAGGAAAAAGACCTCTTTCGTTGCTTCTGGGTTGGGGTGAAATTACCTATTCGCGATTTGTGGAAGGGGCGGTGCCCACTCCGGAATATTCTAAAACAATCGAGAGGGTATACGACAATCCTCTAGAATACAGGAATTTGTTAAAAGCAAATCAGCATCGCATTACCGGCATGGCATATCGGAAATCATTGAAAGCGGTGAACGCGATCCTGGAGGAAGATTATCCAGATACCGTAAGGTTGTATGAGCTGGCAGAGCACCTCTTTGCTCTGGCTGACGATGATTTGACCAACAAGGCGATGCAAAAGCTTGTTTATTATGCTCAGGGATTTAGCACTGTGCTGCTAGGATACCCGATAGTGATGCAAGAGCCGAAAGCATGGGCGGCCGGTCCCGTTTACGGGCAACTTTGGCACGAGCTTAAAGAAGACTCCGGCTTCTGCTCAAAGTGCTCTGAAGATGACTCTCCGTTTTCGAGAGAAGAGGAGAGGCTGATCAAAGCAGTGAGCTCTGCGTTTCGTCCTTATAGCGGCACAATGCTTTCCGAATTGACCCATCGGGAGGATCCGTGGCTAAAGGCAAGAGAACGTGCCGGCGTCTCCGATGGAGAAGCATGCAAAGAGCCTATCCTTTTGGAAGACATGGAAGCTTATTTCTCTGGCATTGTCGAGAAATTGGATATACGTATCCCTGAGGATATAAAGAGATATCCGCCCATGGCAATGAAGAAGTGGAAGTTGGTTTCCTGAAATTCTCCTAGGCGCACTTTCTTGGCGAGAAAAACCTTTTGGGGAGCGCATTTATGTTGGCCGAAAAGTGTTCTCAGATGGCATGAATCAAGTAGGTGAGAAAAATCACTATCAAATTTCGGCGCAAAGATAATAGTGTCTATCTATCATATTGTCCTGCCAGTTATATGCAGAATAGAGGCGACAGCTACGAGCCCATCATAAGACGAGTCTTTCACTTCAATTCATTAGACGACGCGGAGTGGGAAGATGAAGAGACTGTCGTATTTCATTTTGCCGATGTTGGTAGCACCGAGGAAACCCGAGATTACTGGCATATCAAAGGGAGCGTATTCGACATACCTCAGGAAGTCTATATAGGTTTTGATATTCCTCTCGAACAGAAGACATTCGGTGTTGGCTATGATCGCCGGACTTCCGTTATGAAAAAGCTTTCGCAGATGGTGTCTCTCGACCAAAAGGAGATTGTTATCGGAGGATCACGAGAAGATGCTATACCGGCCGAGGATTTCGAGGAACTATTGCGCAGGTTTCCAACTACGGCTGTGCTTGAGCATTATGGCGAAACGCTCGTCGAGGGAATTGTTCAGGATTATCTGAATTTGCGCCGCGACTATGCTGAGCAATACGAGAAAAGTCGAATGCGAAAATGGGGAAACATGCTCGAGGATTCAAGGCTGGGCTTTTCTGCCGTTAATCAATTGCGCTTAGAGACGATTGACGAAACTTACAAAGCGCTTATAGGACTATTGGAGAAGGGCGAGGAGGTTGTTGAGGAGACGTGGCAAAAGGGCATTTTGGGCATCTTGCCAACTCTCTTCCCGCAATATGTGGCTGTTCTGCCCAAACCTACGATTAAGGACGTTCTCAAGAGCACGGAACGGGAGGCAGACTTCTTGCTCGTTGACGCGCGCGGCAATGTTGATGTGCTGGAGATCAAGAGGGCGTTTGGCAAGAAAAACCTTTTGATGAAAAGCCCATATCGCGATAACTATGTTCCTGCAAGAGAATTGTCGGGAGGAATCGCCCAGATAGAGAAATATATCCACCTGTTGTTGAATTGGGGGCCAGAAGGAGAAAGAGAGCTCACGAAGGATGCTGCCGGAAAGTTGTCAGATGGGCTGAGGATAAGATTTCTGCATCCGCGCGGAATGTTGCTGATAGGGCATTGCGTGTTGACCGATGACGAACAGCGTGATTTCGACTTGATTCGGCGTCAGTATAGCCATGTGGCGGACGTCATCACTTACGACGATCTCATTGACCGACTGGGTCGGATGAGAGATAGCTTAGCAAGGGAAATTGCGGAGCATGGTTGAAAATGGACTTTCTAGAAAGATCCGTGATGCAAGGATCTTTGCCTATCGCTGGATTTCGGGAGAACACTTTCTTCTTGGGTTTGCATGGTTTCACCCTTGTTTTCATGTGGGCAAGCTGTCTGGATAAAACCTGATCTTTCTGCTAAGTGACTATTGACTGGTGCCATAACCTAACCTAATATCTGGTTAAAAATTGGCACCAGAAAGGTAGAAGATGATGCTTGCAGCCAAACAGAGCAAGACGGTAGTTGCAGATGTAGAGGAGCGCCTTGAGGCTCTTTCTCCAGATTTGAGCGTAGGTCTTATTCATGACATAGTCAAGATAGCCTATTCGTACGTCGAGGATCTGACCAGGTTCGCGCCCGTCAACAGTAAGGGTATTGAGCTTCATCTAAGGGCGACGGAGTGTCTTCGGGATCGGCTGAGTGGTGTGGGTTGGCGTGTTGATAACTCAGAAAATGTACCCAGTATCGTTTCAGCCGATGGGAAACTACGCATTGCTTGTTCTGCTACTGGAGGCCCTGATACTGGTGTTGTTGCCGGGTCGCCAATGCTTTCCGAAAGGGGAAAGGGAACGCTGCGTCTTGCTGGATGCGAGCGGGCGGAGACTCTTCCCATTCCTGGTCTTGAGGAGTTTGCACCGTGTTCTATCGTCAAGTTAGACAACGCTGTATTCTGGTATTTGCTAATGCATATTGATGAGTCAAACGCGGAGATTCGCATGGAGTTATCTGAGCCAGTCTTTTATTCGGATGGCACTCAACTTGATTGGAAAGATCGCGTTATTCTACCCCCAATTTCCCTCTGCTTTGAACAACCTACTATTGATATATCGGAGGCACCCACACCCGTTATCGAGGTAGCTCGGAAAGCGTCTTGACGGAAGTGCTATTGGCTTAGTTACATACAAGATTGCTGTAGGATGCGCGGGAAAGGTATTCGTTTGTGAATGGATCAAGGTTGGCTTTGGCCCGCAAATTATGCGGCCTTACGCAGACCCAGCTTGCACAGAAGTCGGGGGTTACTCCTAGGGCCATTTCGAAATTCGAACAAGAAGGCAAAGGGCTTGGCGAGGAGAAGCTTGAGGAAATTGCGAATATTCTAGGCGTTGATTTGGAATTCTTCGCCCAGAAAGAAGTTGAGCTTCCAGAGGTTGCGTCTGTTTCTTTTCGTGCAAGAAGCAAAATGTCTGCAAAAAAGAGAGATCAAGCTCTTGCGGCCAGCGCTCTCGGAATAGAGTTTTCTGATTGGATGGATCGTGAGTTCAAGTTGCCAATGACTAACGTTCCCGATTACGAAGGGTATGATCCTGAAACCGCTGCTCGAGCGCTCAGAGCGAAATGGGGTTTGGGGGAAGGCCCTGTTGGCGATATGATTGCCATCATGGAGGCAAACGGAATTCGCATTTTTTCGATTTGTGAGACATCGCAAGAGATAGATGCGTATTCTTTTTGGGATGAAAGACGCAATCTGCCTTTCGTTTTTCTCTCATTGTCCAAATCGGGCGAAAGGCGTCGCATGGATGCCGCTCATGAGCTCGGGCATATTGTCTTGCATCGCAAAACCGCTTACGAAGAATCGGGGATTCGCGATATCGAGAGGGAGGCAAATGATTTCGCATCTGCTTTTCTGATGCCCGATAAAGGATTTCGTTCACAGCTTCCGCAGTCGCTTTCTCTTAATGCGGTCATGCGGATAAAGAGATTCTGGAAGACCTCTGCTTTTGCTGTCGTATTTAGAGCCCATCGCTTGGGCCAAGTGAGTGATTGGCAGTATCATAACCTATGTGTGCAGATGAGCAAAAAGGGCTTACGGACGCGCGAGCCGGACGGTATTATTCCAGAGCGGTCTCGAGTTTTGGATCAGGTAATTCGGTCTGCGACAAGTGACTACGGTAGCAAGCACGAGATGGCAAAAGTTATCGGAATTCCTTATCGCTTGCTTTTGAGTCTATCTTTTGAGCCTCCTGTAAAGGTGGTATCGCGAAAACGCTCGAAATAGTTATCTCTTGAACGCAGTGATTGACCTTCGCTTATCGGCCAATGGACGATTAACTCGATTCAGGATTATTTTGATCGCTGTCTTCGCCGTCTTCAATGTCGTTTTGGCCAGAGTGGTCGTCTCCGGTTTCCGATTTGATGGTAGCGCAGGAGCCAGAGAACTGGCTCCTGCGATTGCTGGGCAATTTGGAGGTGATTCTATCGAGAGAAATTTGGTTGTAAGTGTCGGCAAAATTGGACATAATAACTTGCGTGCTCGTCAGGTTCTTGTCGATTGCTCGGTTTAGGGATGCTAGATCGAGATGCGAGCGCGCATCGTCCATGATATCCGCTAGGTTATTTGCGGATCCAAATGTTTGGTATATATCTGCTAGGGTTTCTATACTTGATCGCACGTCTGTTTCTCCCATTAGCGAGAGCAGATCACGGAGGGGGCGATACGTGTGTGTCGCTTCGTGAAGATACGAATGGCGATAGTCATGGATTGCCTCATAAAGCTTGGCGTAGTTGAGGATGGTCGAGGTCGTTAGTTTCTCCGAGAAGCGAACAGTGCTCTCGTATGCCTTGGAGTAATCTTCAAGTTCGCTTTCTTCCTCTTCGGTGAGCTCGCCGTCTAGGGAGGCAAGCCATTTATGGAGGTCGTTCGGATCGGAGAAATACTGAACGGCTCCGGCCCAGTATTCGTCAAGGTCAGGGTGCAGTATCAGGTTATCGCCGTCAGTTTGGGCAAAATCGGCTGTGTTGCTGCTGCAGAATATTATCTCGCAATCTTGATTATTCTCTATGTGGCGCTTAAGACATGCAGCGATTAGGCAGTCTGCCTGGACTAGCCCATCGCTGTGCTTGGCTTTTGCCGGACGCCTTCCGGCTATAGACATCCTGATGGCTTCCTCGATGTCTTCTGTACAAAAACGCAATAGCAGTCCCTTTTCGGGGTTGGTGGCTCGGATGCGAATTCTATCCACCAAATCTTTTCCATTTTTGCGAGTAGATTGTTTCGCGTTTTCAATCGCGGAGAGGATCTCGTTTTTGCTGTTGGCCGGCAAAGTATTTTCAACAGCGATGCGCTTGACAGATTCCTTTATTGCATTAAGACTGCGCGCAAAGTCTTCCTCGCGCCGTTCCATCACGTTATCAAGCTCTGCATCGACTACGTCAATCATGAGCAGGGTGGCCCCCACTTCATCCATGCGCTGGAAAATCGCATCAAGGAGATCTGGTCGTGTGTCTTTTATAAGACATAGGGCGCAGTCGACGAGCACGCATGTGTCGAAGCAGATATAGCGACGTGTAGGACGGTGGTTACTCATTGACGTCTCCCTCGTCTAGAGAAATGCTGACGAAATTCATTCTATCTTTGCTGAATGTTAAATTGGCGTGAAACAGATTAATCCATGGGTGCTGTAGTGCTCGAATTATATATAACAACGTGGCTACTCAGGAGGAGAGAAGATGATCGAGAGGGTGGGAGAGGAATTTCGCTTGGCTTCGGAGACGTTTGACTTTCTTGTTTATACGTTGTTCGGGAAGTCGTACAGCGATATTTTGGGGATGGCTGATATAGGGATGGACGACATTCTGGATCTTTGTGCGCAGCGAGCCTATCGCGATCTGAGCAGAACGCTTCGCTTCTACTCTGCGGATAGCAAGGATGGCGGAAGGGAAATTGAGAACAAAAAGCAGGAAGTGTTGAGGGAAACGAGAAGCGCTGTTGTCGATGGGGCAAGGGTGCTTCTTTGGGCGGAAAATCAAGAAAAGTTCAATTGCCTGCATAAGAAGATTGGCGGGGGAGGGGACGATGCTGATTCCTGCTGGTCGATTGTTGCGACAGTGGGCAAATCAGGTGGCTACGATGTGCTCAAACCCGTGGGTAAAAAGGAAAAGATCTTCTATCCCGGACAGGCGCAGAAATGGCTGAATATGACTTTGAAGTACTTCCGGATCCTCGATTTGCCGCAGTTTAGGAGCAATCTTCGTCGCGTCGAGGCATACCTCCATGCACCAATTGATGGCTATGTGCTGAAGGCACTGTTTAAGAACAAGGAGCTTTTGGCATCAGTTCGAGCCGAGAATTCGGGTGACAGCGTCGACGTGAAAAAGGCAATCGAGGGCGCCTATGTGCCCTGGAGTCAATGGAGCTACGAAGAGTATGCCGAGATTCAGGCATTGGTGAAGGGGCTAAGTAAACTTGAGGGTTGTTGCCCTATCGAGTGGGAAATGCGTGCTTGGCTAGATGCGGGTGCGCGATGAAGCGCGTTTGCCGCCGAATGTTGTTTCGTTAAACCCGCTTACGCTGGCAGCGGATCATTGCTGCGGTTGAACGATTTTGCAAGATACGCGGGGGCAATTGCACTGCCAACATCTAGCTGCTCTCGGAGCCTCACTAGCGCAACCGCAGCTCATTGTGCGTCTGACGTGAAGCAGCGCGGTTCGTTCAGCCCCGAATGGTAGAATAGCTGCTACAACAAGATCCGCGGAGCCCGTAGGGCGTCGCGCGCAACATCAAAGGAGCGTACATGCAGTTTGCTGCTATTCTTGCGGGAGGATCGGGGGTTCGGATGGGGAACCCTAACAAGCCGAAGCAGTTCTTCTATTTGGGCGATAAACCCATCCTTGTTCACACTCTCGAGAAATTCTGCGCCGCTGGATGCTTTGATGGAATCCTCGTGCTCACGCCGGCAACCTGGGTTCAGCAGACGAAGGACATCATCGCCAAGCATTGCCCGCAGTACGCCGATGCCGTCAACGTCATCGCTGGCGGTGCCGAGCGTAACGACACCATCATGAACGCTATCCGCTACTTTGAGGACGAGTGCCAGGCAGACGGCGCCTCTATCATCGTCACTCACGATGCGGTGCGGCCCTTCGTCTCGCTGCGTATCATCGAGGATAACATCGCCGCCGCTCTCGCTCATGGCGCCTGCGACACCGTGGTGCCCGCCACCGACACCATTGTCGAGAGCCTCGACGGCGAACTCATCTCCTCCATCCCGAATCGCAGCGTGCTCTACCAAGGCCAGACGCCCCAGAGCTTCAATATGCGTGAATTGCGCGAAACGCTGGAGTCGCTCACTCCCGAGGAGAGCGCCATTCTCACCGACGCCTGCAAGGCCTTCGTTCTGCGCGGCAAGAAGGTGGCCCTGGTGCGCGGCGACGTGTCGAACATCAAGATCACCTATCCGCAGGATCTGCGCGTGGCGGAAGCGATGCTGGAGGCCTAGCCGATGCTGAATACCATCTATCGCCTCACGGCTCCCCGAACTATCGAGCCGGTTGTCGTGTCTCAGGACACCACCGGCAAGGTCATCGTTCGGCCAACATACCTGTCCATCTGCAACGCCGACCAGCGTTACTACCAGGGGACGCGCAGCAAGGAAGTGCTGGACAAGAAGCTGCCCATGGCGCTTATCCACGAGGGCATTGGCCGTGTGGTCAGCGATAACACGGGTGCGTTCCAGCCCGGTGATATCGTCGTTATGCTTCCCAACGCCCCCACCGAGCAGGACGAGTTTATTGCCGAGAACTACCTTCGGTCCAGCCGGTTCTGCGGCAGCGGTTTCGATGGGTTCATGCAGGAGAGCATGATCCTTCCGCCGGAGCGCGTGGTGCTGCTTCCGCAGGACGTGAATTGCGAGGTGGCAGCTTTCACGGAACTCGTGAGCGTGGCTACCCATGCTATCTCCCGCTTCGACAAAATCGCCCATGGCCGACGCGATCGCATCGGTGTATGGGGCGACGGCAACATGGGCTACATCGTCTCGCTGCTTCTGCATACGAGATACCCTGATGCGAAGATCGTCGTATTCGGTCGCAACGAATCGAAGCTGCACGACTTTACGTTCGCCGACGAGACGCATCTGGTCGACGACGTGAGCGGCGTAGAGCTCGTCGACCACGCCTTCGAATGCGCGGGTGGCGAGGGCTCTGTCGCCGCCATCGAGCAGATTATCGACCGTATCAACCCCGAGGGCACCGTGTCGCTGCTCGGCGTCTCCGAGAACAACGTGCCCATCAACACCCGCATGGTGCTCGAGAAGGGCCTGCGCTTGTTCGGCAGCAGCCGCAGCGGTCGCGAGGACTTCGAGGCCACGGTGCAGCTCTACCACGAGCATCCAGAGGTGCTGGACTACCTCGCCGCCCTCGTGTGCAGCGTGAACGAGGCTCGCCAGATCTCAGATATCACTGCTGCGTTCGAGGCCGACATCCGCAAGCCCATGGGCAAGACGGTCATCCGCTGGAACATGTAGAGTCATCCAAGCGAGGAAGCGATGAACGAGATCAGTGAGAAGAAGCCGCTCTGGATTCGAGCGAAGGGCGCCATCCTTCATCGGATGCGCCAATGGGCAAAGGATCTGCTTCTCTTCCGTATTTTGCCGGGCGAGTACCGCCGCGCGGCCAAGCAGCCCATTCAGCCGGGGAAGGTCGTCTTTCTGGAAAACAAGGAACCGACTGTCCCTGAAAGCTTCGAAGTCCTCTACAGACGCCTGAGCCGTGTGCCCGAGCTCGATGTCGAATTCATGTCACTTGGAGAGACCCGCGTTAGGCTGCGTCAGTATTATCGCAACTGCATCGAAGCCGTCCGTGACCTCGCCACTGCCCAGTGCGTCTTTCTGAACGACGCCTCCAACGTCGTAAGCTGCCTGCCGCTGCGAGAGGGAACGAAGGTGGTTCAGCTGTGGCATGGGTGCGGCGCTTTCAAGAAATGGGGTATGAGCACCGCCGATCTCATCTTCGGCGGATCCCGCGATGAGATTCTGCGCCATCCGTTCTACAAGAATCTCTCGCTTGTCACGGTGAGCAGCCCGGAGGTCGTATGGGCCTACGAGGAGGCTATGGTGCTGCAGGATGAACCTGGTATTGTGCAGCCGATAGGCGTGAGTCGCACCGATGTGTTCTACGACGAGGCGTACTTGAAGAAAAGCCGCGACAAGCTGTTGTCCGTAGTTCCCGAGGCGAAGGACAAGCGCGTGATCGTGTACGCCCCCACCTTTCGGGGCCGAGTGGCTCATGCGGAAGCGCCGACTGCCCTCGACATCGAGGCCATGAAACGTGCCATGGGGGAGGACGCGGTGCTTCTCATCAAACATCACCCCTTTGTGCGCGAGTTGCCCGCCATACCAGAGGGTTGTCGCGATTTCGCCTTCGATGTCACGCACGATATCGCCATCAATGAGCTTATCTGCAGCGCAGATGCGGTGATCTCCGATTACTCCTCGCTTGTGTTTGAGTATTCGCTTTTTGGCAGGCCTATGGTGTTTTTCGCCTTCGATCAAGATGAGTACGCTGATTGGCGCGGCTTCTACTACGATTACGACGCGCTCACCCCTGGCCCCGTCTGCGCCTCGACCGAAGAAGTGATTCAGGCGATTACGGAAAGTGCCGAGAGCTTCGATTCGTCCGAGGTGGATAAGTTCCGCGACCGCTTCATGGGCGCGTGCGATGGCCGTGCGACGGATCGCATCATTGAATTCGCGCTCGGTCGGGAAGTTCTCGAGAAGTCATTGAAGGGATAGTCGATGACAGCCTGCGAACCGCACGTAGTACATCAGCCTCGGACATCTGTCATTGTCCCCGTGTACAACAAGGCTCCGCACTTGAAAGCGTGCTTCGATTGTCTGGAATGCCAAACCATCAGCAAGAGCGATCTCGAGGTTCTGCTTATCGACGACGGTTCGACAGATGATTCCCTTGCGCTCTGCGAGGCCTTTGCCGCAGAGCGTCCCTGGGTGCGCGTTATCGCGCAGCCGAACGCCGGCGTTTCCGAGGCGCGCAATGCGGGCATACGAGCCGCAAACGGCCGCTACCTCTTCTTCCTCGACCCGGACGACTCTTTAAGTCCCGAGACGCTGGAGAACGTCTCGATGTTCTTCGAATCGTGTCCCGATGAGATCGATCTGGTCACTTACCCCATCGTGTCGATTCGCGATGGAAAGCGCCAGCGACTGCACCACCGCTACGATGTACTGCGAGAGACGGGCGTCTACGATTTGACGCTTCCGGAAAACGCCACGATTGCCCAGGCCACCATGAACGTGGCCGTGCGCAATTGCTTCGACGGAAATGTGCTCTTCGATTTCGCGCCCGCCAATGGCGTCATCGTGCACGAGGACGAGAAGTACTGCACCGACGTGCTCCAGGGCAGCATGCAACTGGGCTTCTGTGCCGAAGCGGAATACCGGTGGATGCGCAGCGACGAGGGGGCCTCCACCGCGCTGCGCCAGCCGGAGCGCCTCTACGACAACAACATCGCGCTGTTCGAGGACTTCTTCGGCCGCTACGGCAATGAAGTGCCTCCCTATATCCAGGGACTGCTCGTGAACGATCTCTCGTGGAAGCTGAAGGCGGGCATCGCGCTGCCCACGCATTTGGAAGGCGCAGCCTACGATAGAGCGCTGGGCCGGCTGGGAAGCCTCATGGAGCGTGTGGACGACGATCTGATACTGAGACATCCCAATCTGCGGGAGGAGCATCGGCTGTTCGCGCTGAACTTGAAGTGCCGCGAGCCATTGCGCTGGCGCGTGGCGCCCGGGGCTCTTGCGGTGTTGCGGGGCGACGCCCTCGTGTTTGCTGCTGGCTGCGCAAGCGCGACGCTGACGCGGATTGCCGTGCGCGATGGCGAGCTGCACGTATTCGGTACGTTGAGCTCTCCGTTCTTTGCTGGTTGGGAAGGGGGAGTGGAATTGCTGCTGCGCAGGCGCCCCCGAAAAGCCGATCGCGGCGGCAGCGCTGATGCCCTGGCGTTGACGGAGATAGTGGAGGCCTGTCCGACGGCAACGGTGAAGCTGGGTCGCTCCTTCCGGTTCGACTTCACATGCAATTTGGACGAGAGCGAGGATATCTGGCTCGATTTGCGTCTGGACGGGGTGACCATTCCCCTGGCATGGTCGGTGAGGGGATTGGCGCGGTCGGCTCATGCGCTGCGCCATGAGCGCATTGTTGGCTCGTGGCGGGTGCGGGCGGACTTGGACAGATCCAAGATAGCGGTGGACCGCTTAGAGGGAAAGGCTCTTCAGGCGGCTCTGAAGCAGCATGATGGCCGTGTGCCTCGATGGAAGACTCGTCTCGATCGGCGCCTGATTCGTCATCTCTTGGCGGGTTCCGAAATTTGGCTGTACTCCGACGGTCCTGATGCTGAAGACGAGGCGCGGACGATGTTCGAGTGCGACAGCCTGCGGGACGACGGTATCGTGCGCTACTATGCCGCGCGCTCCGGGCAGGCAGCCCCGCGCCCTGGCAAGCACGGCAGGATCGTGCGCTTCGGCTCGCGTCGCCACAAGATGCTCTTCTGCGCCGCACAAAGAATCATCGCTCCTGCTGCAGATTTCGCCACCTACAGCCCCATGCCAGAAAAGAGCCTGCTGGATTTTGCGGACCTGTTCAACGGGGAAGTGGAAACGGCGTCTGCAGACCCGTTGTAGCAAGCGTAAGACGCACTGCTCGCTGCGCGCTAAAAGATCATTGACGACGACCCCGGGGTTGGGTGCCAACCGATCGCCCGGTAACCTGCCAAAAGAACGGGTGCTGCGGAAAGTAACGTGGCCTCTTTAAGCGTCAGGGAAGTAGATCGGATCGGCTTCCCCGACGCTCCTTTCGCTGCCCAGCGAACGGACGTAACGCCTTCGAACTTCTTCTGCTTTTGTGCTTGATGGGGTGTCTGTTATCTGATCGCGTGCCGAATGTTGGTGTAACGACCGTTTCGCAGGCCGATTGACCGGTGC
>ERZ773200.2096-NODE-2096-length-15150-cov-66.552633_pt1 | contig 15150 bp, 12 predicted proteins | sample MGYA00581008_ERZ773200 | MGnify/ENA primary metagenome ERZ773200 (study PRJEB29015, sample SAMEA2737770) | human gut metagenome | biome: human gut; feature: human-associated habitat; material: faeces | place: China | collected 2012 ... | reverse complement strand
CAAACAAATAATTGATTATTAAGTTTTATATAAATGTTTTAGATAAATTTGATATAAATATTATTTGTTACGGATCTATTACAAGATGTTTTGGTTTGGTTGCCGGATTGGATTTTATTCTTGTAAGCGAGTACGGTGAAAATTGTTCAAATCCTGAAATTGTCATATATAAAAGAAGATAAATATTTTTAAAAAGCAAAATATGTAAAGATATTCACTGTTCTGTTAATTACGGTTATGTACCCAGTGTAATTGCACCGGATGGTGAGGAGAAGAACTCTTATATTTTAGGCTTGAATTATCTGCTTAAATCATTTAAAGGAAAAGTAATTGTGATTGTTCATCGTAATGATGATATAGAAGAAAAATGGATTGTTACACCTGAAAACATTTCTTTTACTAAAGAAAAAATTATGCCGCAGATTAAATTTCAAGAAAAATATTTTTACAGCTATATAATTATGTAAAAGATCGTAATACGAAAAATTCCCGTAATGCAGATTAATGCATTGCGGGAATTTGTTTAGTATTCATTTTCGTTATATTCACTTTTACCTGTCTTATAGTCGATAGTTACATTTGGCTGAACATTGTAGCAGTATACGCACAATGTTACACCCTCGCCTTTATCTTCAACGGATTTTGCCTCAATTAATACTCCTTTGGCAACAAGGTCGTCATTTTCAAAAACAGGAGTTACACGGTAAAGTGCGTGATTACCGGTTGTTTTTACATAATTTGCAACCATCTTTTCAAAGGGCAGCATACCCGTTACATTCAGGTATCTTGTTCCTGTTATCAAATTCTTTTCATTTGCATTTTCGCCCGTAAGCTGATAGGCGATAAGGTGACAGCGATTGTACAGATATTTTCCGTCAATAAAGTCATATTTTACTGTTTGCCAGCCTGACGGTTTAATTCTGCCTATCTGACCTCTCTCTTCTGTCGGCATTATATCTGTACCAACGCAGGCATAGGCTGTGCCGCATCTTCCTAATTCGTCTAAATCCGCATAGTATTCAAATGATGATGTTGTGTAATCATCATCACTGAAATACGGTTCGTTGCCGTTTATTTCTATAAAAGCAGAACCTGAATAATCGGGAATATCTTTAAGGGAGATAATTTCGTCTTTTGCAGTATTTTCTGTCGGCTGATTGTTTATAATTAAAATCACCGCAAAACAGCATATCAAAGCAAGTGCTGTGGGTACAGTGATTTTTGCGGTTTTTCGTTTTTTAGTTTTCATAATTACCTCAATTATAATGTTATGTAATTATTATAATTGAGGTAATTGCATTTTTCAAGTTTTTAGTTGACAAAAAATTTGCGTGTAAAGTATAATTAAAAGTGTAAGGTGTGTTATGCATTTTATAATATTCAAAAGGGAGTTGTTACTATGAAAATTCTTGTTTCCGGCGGAACAACATTTGTTAGTAAATTTACTGCGGAATATTTTCTCAAAAGAAATAATGAAGTGTATGTTATTAACAGAAACAGCAGAGCGCAATTAGACGGAGTTCATCTGATTAACTGTGACAGAATGAATTTAAAAAACTTGTTAAAAGATAAACATTTTGATTTAATTATTGATGTTACAGCTTATAATAAGGCTCACATAGAAAGTTTGCTGAATTCCGGTGTTACATTTGATGATTATATTTTCATAAGTTCAAGCGCAGTATATCCTGAAACTAACAGTCAGCCTTTTACAGAGGAACAAACTTGTGGTAAAAATTCTGTATGGGGTGATTACGGTGTTAATAAATTAATGGCAGAGAACTACTTACTTGAACATTGCACTAATGCATATATTTTAAGACCTCCATATTTTTATGGAATTTATGAAAACCTTTACCGTGAAGCATTTCCTTTTGACTGTGCCGAAAAAGGCAGAAAGTTTTATATTCCGCAAAACGGTGATATGAAGTTACAGTTTTATAATGTATCTGATTTATGTAAATTTATAGAATTAATTATTAAAAAGAAACCTGACAATCATATATACAATGTCGGAAACAGTGATATAATTACTGTTAAGGAATGGGTTAAACTTTGTTATAAAGCAGTAGGAAAAATACCTGAATTTGTAGAAGTAGATAAATCTGTTCAACAGAGAGATTATTTTTGCTTTTATGATTATGAATATATTCTTGATGTTAAAAAACAAAATGAACTTATGCCAACAACAATTCCACTCGAAGTTGGTTTAAAAGAAGAATATGAATGGTATAAAAATAATTATAACAGTGTTTATAATAGAAAACCTTATATCGAATTTATAGATAAAAATTTAAAATAGCAATAACAGAGATACAAAAGGGTGTTACCGTGCAAGGAGCACCCTTTTGTATTTGTGTTACTTTAATGTTTACCAAACCTTGCAAATGCCATTTGCTTGTGATAATATAAAAACAGAAAATCAACTGAGGGTTTAAAAATGAGTGCTATCGGCAAGCAAATTAAAAAATATTGTACTAAAATAGGACTTACGCAAGAACAACTCGGCCAGCTTTTGGGAGTTACAACGCAAGCGGTGTCGAAGTGGGAGAGAGGCGGTACACCTGACGCCGAATTATTGCCCGATATATCGCAGGCACTTGGTGTAAGTATTGATGCTTTGTTTGGTCGAGAAGAACAAAGATTAACAGCGTCGCTTGCACGACAGATTTGTCAGATGAAAAATGAGGACGCATATCGTTATGCTTTTAGCATTTGCTGGGCGATAGAAATCGGATTTATGCAAGATATTTCTGCACTTGATGATTTTTTAAATAAATTTATTGAACATTCAGCTATAACTACCGATAAAACGGATTATTTTGCAAAAATGATGCAGGACGGCGGTGTAGCAACCGCTATGGTAATAATAAAGAATTAAAAAAGGGGAAACACTATGCCAATTGTTAATGATTTAAATAACTATGCCAAAGAAGAGCTTGAGTATTTTGGTGTAAGGCGGCAAAATGAAGAAAATGCCGCCATTGAAAAAGCCGTTTTTAATACGAAATTTGATTTGAACTATGATTTTAACGCATTTTTCGTTATTATACCAATTATAGTTATCGGCTTGATTCCTGTAGCAAAAATTTTGATACAGGAGGCGATTACTTCTTCCGTTAATCATACGCCTTTTACTTTAAGCACTGTTCAAATTCTGATAATAAGCATAGTGAGTGTAGCAATATTTTTTGCTACAGCTTTACTTATATGTTTAAAACTAAAAAAAAGCCCGAGCGTACAGACGAGCTATCTTTATTATAAAGATGAACCATATCATTATGATCAGATTAATTACATAAAGGTGAGCAGGATTAAAACCGCTAAAATTTATGTCAACGGCAAAAAACTTGTAGGTGTTTCTAATTGGTGTGATAATTACAATTCACTGATTGTATGGGCAAAGAAATGTCACATTCCAGTGCTTGCCCCCAATAAAAAGTCTAATTCGTCTAACAGTTTGGATTTAAACGCATTGAGTAATAATAATTTCAATGATAGTTGCGGTTGTTGTATTCGCAATTATGATGATCGGTGCGGCAGTTGTTTTTATTAATTCTATTTCTTGATTTTTATTAAAAGTACGGGGATAAATCTATGCTGTTTAATAGTCTTTTGTGCAAGTAAAAGGTTGATACTTTTTATTAAGGTCTTAAATATTAAGTATATTACGCATTATAAAAGGGTGCTGTCCATATGGAAAGCACCCTTAAATTTATTTAGTTAGCTTGTACTAAAATTAATACAAAGATTAAGCCTTAGGGCCTGCCTCTACGAGAGCCTTACCTGCCTCGTTGCCTTCGTACTTAGCAAAGTTCTTAACAAAACGAGCTGCAAGATCCTGTGCCTTTGCTTCCCAATCAGCAACATTTGTATATGTGTCGCGTGGGTCGAGAATTGCAGGATCAACACCCGGAAGCTCTGTAGGAACTTCAAAGTTGAAGTGAGAAATTGTCTTTGTAGGAGCCTTTGTGATAGAACCGTCGAGAATAGCGTCGATGATACCTCTTGTATCCTTAATAGAGATACGCTTGCCTGTGCCGTTCCAACCTGTGTTTACGAGGTAAGCTTTAGCACCGCTCTTTTCCATCTTCTTAACGAGCTCTTCAGCATACTTTGTTGGGTGAAGCTCAAGGAAAGCCTGACCGAAGCAAGCAGAGAATGTTGGAGTTGGCTCTGTAATGCCACGCTCTGTACCTGCGAGCTTAGCTGTAAAGCCTGAGAGGAAGTAGTACTTTGTCTGCTCAGGAGTAAGGATTGATACAGGCGGAAGTACACCGAAAGCATCTGCTGAAAGGAAGATTACATTCTTAGCAGCAGGAGCTGAAGATACAGGACGAACAATGTTCTCAATGTGGTTGATTGGGTAAGATACACGAGTGTTCTCTGTAACTGTCTTGTCGTTAAAGTCAATTTTACCGTCCTTATCTACTGTTACGTTCTCAAGAAGAGCATCTCTTCTGATTGCGTTGTAGATGTCAGGCTCTGACTCTTTGTCAAGGTTAATAACCTTAGCATAGCAGCCGCCCTCAAAGTTAAATACACCGTTGTCGTCCCAACCGTGCTCGTCATCACCGATGAGAAGTCTTTTAGGATCTGTTGAAAGTGTAGTTTTACCTGTACCTGAAAGACCGAAGAAGATAGCTGTGTTCTCGCCGTTCTTATCTGTGTTAGCTGAACAGTGCATTGAAGCAATACCCTTAAGTGGGAGGTAGTAGTTCATCATTGAGAACATACCCTTCTTCATCTCACCGCCGTACCATGTGTTTACGATAACCTGCTCACGGCTTGTGATGTTGAACATTACAGCTGTTTCAGAGTTAAGACCGAGCTCCTTGTAGTTCTCAACCTTAGCCTTTGATGCGTTGTAAACAACGAAATCAGGCTCAAAGTTCTCAAGCTCTTCAGCAGATGGCTTGATGAACATATTTGTTACAAAGTGAGCCTGCCAAGCAACCTCAACGATGAAACGAACTGCCATTCTTGTATCATGGTTAGCGCCGCAGAATGCATCTACAACATAAAGCTTCTTGTTTGAAAGTTCTTTCTTAGCAAGCGCTTTTACAGCTTCCCAAGCTTCCTGTGTTGCAGGATGGTTGTCGTTCTTGTATTCGTCAGAAGTCCACCATACAGTGTCCTTTGAATTCTCGTCCATAACGATGAACTTATCTTTAGGTGAACGGCCTGTGTAAATACCGGTCATAACATTAACTGCGCCAAGCTCAGTTTCCTGTCCAACCTCATAGCCTTCCAAATCAGCCTTTGTTTCCTCGTTAAAGAGTTCGTCATAGGAAGGATTGTGGATAATTTCAGTAGTACCGGTAATACCATACTTAGTTAAATCAATCTTTGCCATTTCAGTATCAACCTTTCTGTTTCTTAAATTACATAGTATCAGAATTTGCGGTGAGTTGTAATTACCAAACAATCTACACTGCAATAACCTATGTTCGTTAGTATTTTAGCATAATTTTTTACCCTCGTCAAGCCAATTGCCAATTAATTTGGTCGGTTTTGTCATATTGTGGTTTATTCGACATCAACACTGTATTTGTATATTGATAAGAGGTGAAAAAAGTGCTATAATATTGTATTATAAGCAGGTTTATTCTGTATATTCAGCACTTTAAAAAGCAAAGAAAATTTACCGTTACGGGAGGATATTATGAGCCTTGTTGAATTTAAAGATGTTTACAAAATATATAAAATGGGCGAAGTGACTATTAATGCTGTCGAGGGTGTTTCTTTTAATATAGAGCAGGGCGAGTTTTGCGTGGTAGTCGGTGCATCGGGTGCAGGCAAGACAACCGTACTTAATATTCTCGGCGGAATGGATACCTGTACAAAAGGCAGTATTATTGTCGGCGGCAGAGATATAAGCAAGCTGAAAGACAAACAGCTTATTGAATACAGACGGTTTGACATTGGTTTTGTATTTCAGTTTTATAACCTTGTGCCTAACCTTACCGCAAAAGAAAATGTAGAGCTTGCAACGCAGATAAGTAAAAATCCGATGGACAGTACAGAGGCGCTTGAAAGTGTCGGACTTTCACAGCGCAGTGCAAACTTTCCCTCTCAACTTTCGGGCGGTGAACAGCAGAGAGTTTCTATTGCAAGAGCACTTGCCAAGCGACCTAAACTTTTACTTTGCGATGAGCCGACGGGTGCTCTTGACTATAACACGGGCAGACAGATTTTAAAACTTTTGCAGGAAACCTGCCGAAAAGAAAATATGACGGTAGTTCTCATAACCCACAATTCAGCAATTACCCCAATGGCAGATCATATTATAAAGATGAGAAGCGGCAGGGTAATTATGGATGTTCACAATGATGAACCTAAAAATGTTGAAGAAATCGAATGGTAATTCATATTTTCTGCGAAAGGGGAGAGGACATTGACTAAAACCCTGTTAAAAAATACTTTCAGAGAAATTGCAAATTCTAAAGCAAGGTTTATTTCTATACTTGCGATTATTGCACTCGGTGTTGGATTTTTTGCCGGAATCAAAGCTACGATTCCGTCAATGTACAATATGGCAGACGAGTATTATTCTCAATCCGATCTTATGGATTACAGGCTTGTATCTACTGTCGGATTTGATAAAGATGATGTAAAAGCGGTTGAAAATCTTGACAATGTAACCGATGTTATGCCATCGTATTTTGCCGACCTTGTTTTAAAATCAAACGGAAACGGCGGTAATGGCAAGGTTATAAGAGTATCCGCTGCACCTAAAAGTTATAACAATAATAAAACTCTTAATACATTAAACATAAAAGAGGGAAGACTACCCGAGAAAAAGGGTGAAATCCTTGTTGAATACGGCAGTGTCGGCAGCAGTGATTATAAAATTGGCGACAAGGTTGTATTTGAAAGTGAAAGCGGAGAATCCAATGCACTTGATATGGTAGATACGCTTGAATATACTGTCGTCGGTAAAGCGGAATCACCTATGTTTATTTCATATCAGCGTGGCTCAACTACAATCGGCAACGGCAATATTGCAGCATTTATGTATATTTATCAGGATGATTTTGTAACCGAAAGATATACGGAAATGTATGTGAAAACCGTTTTTTCTGACGGCGACGGTTCAGCCTTTGATGACGAATACGAAAAAGACATTGAAAGCTTTACAACTGTTCTTGAAAATACCGCCGATTTACGCTGTGAGGTATTTGATAAAGATGTTATAGGCAAAGCAAAACAGGAACTTGAGGACAGTAAAAACGATTATGAAACCGAAAAATCCGAGGCTCTTACAAAACTTGATGATGCAAAAACAACTTTAAATAATTCGGAAAAAGAATATACAGATAAGATTTCAGATGCACAATCGCAACTTGACACAGCCAAAAAGCAGATAGATGACGGAAAAAGTCAGCTTGAAACTGCTAAAGAAGAATACGAAAACGGCATTGCGATAGGTGAAAGCGAACTTTCTTCTGCGCAGGCGGAACTTGACAGTGCAAAAGCCGAATATAATTCAGGAGTTGAAGAATATAATTCAAAAATCAGCATAGCGGAAGAAACTCTTGCCGAAAAAGAAGATGAATTCAATGCCGCAAAAAGTGAATTTGAAAACAATCAAAAGCCGCAGCTTGAAACCGCAATAGCAATTTGCAAATCACAGATTGAGGCTTTACAGGCGCAAATTGAGGTTACAGAGGACGAAACCGCTCTTGCTGTATTGCAGGAACAGCTTACACAGGTTCAGGCAGTTTTAGCAGATTGTGAAACAAAACTTGCTATGGCGCAAGAACAGCTTGATACGGCAGAACAACAGCTGAACAACGGAAAACAAGAGCTTGAAACACAAAAAGCGGAAGGACAGGCACAGCTTGACTATGCACTTGCTCAAATTCAGAGTGCAGAACAGCAGATTGCGGACGGACAAGCACAGCTTGAAAGTAAAAAAACAGAGGGACAAGCTCAAATATCGCAGGCTGAAACCGAACTTGCGACAGCACAGGAAAAATATGACAACGGAAAGTCCGAACTTGAGGAGCAGAAAATAAGCGGCAGACAAAAGCTTGATGACGGTTGGAAAGAATACAATGATTCAAAAGCCGAGGCTGATGATAAATTTAAAGAGGCAGAACAAAAAATTGCCGACGCACAGGAAGAAATAGACGCTATAGCCGATCCTGAGTGGTATGTGTTTGACAGGTCGGATAATCCGGGTTATTCAACCTTTGAGCAGAATGTTGAGCGACTCGGTGCAGTGGCATCAGTATTCCCGATGTTCTTTTTACTCGTTGCAGTTTTGGTTTGTGTAACCACAATGTCAAGACTTGTAGAGGAAAAGCGTAAAGAAATCGGAATATTAAAAGCGCTCGGCTACAATAACTTAAGCATAATAATGAAATTTGCGATTTATGCTGTTTTTGCAGGTGTAATCGGTTGTACCGTGGGTGTATTAATAGGCATAAATACACTGCCGTATATTATTTATAATGCATATCAGATTATGTATTATATGCCTGACATCAGCATTGTACCTGATGCACAGAGTATTATACTCGGTACGCTTGCCGCTGTACTTTGTACATTGCTTGTTTCTGTAATAGTATGTGTAAGAGAATTAAGCCAGAGCTGTGCAAAAATTCTAAGACCTAAAACTCCGAAAGCAGGCAAGAGGATACTTCTTGAGAGAATTACTCCGATATGGAAACATATGAATTTTTCCGCAAAGCTGACTACAAGAAATATTTTCAGATATAAATCAAGAATGTTTATGACAATCATAGGCATTGCAGGCTGCACGGCTTTGATAGTTGCGGCATTCGGACTTAAAAACAGCTTTATTCCGCTTTCCGATACACAGTTTAGCGAAATATTCAAATATAATGCGGTTGTTATTCCTAAAGAAGGCGGAACTGCCGAACAGCTTGATTATCTGAAAAATACAATAAACAATACGGGCGATGCAGCGTCAATTATGCTTGCAGGTCAGCAGGAAGTTGTTGTAAAGAAAAATAATGTTGTAAAAGATGAAAGCACTTATCTTACGGTAATGGAAGATCCGCAGAGATTTTCGGAGGTTACAGAACTTAGAACAAGGGGCGACAAAAAGCACCTTGATATTACCGATGATTCCGTAATGATAAATGAAAAAATGGCGAACGAATTGTCTGTCAAAGTCGGTGATACCGTAAGTGTAACTGTTGATGATAGAACCGCAGAACTTACAGTAGGCGGAATTTATGAACAGTATATAAAGAATTATGTGTTTATTTCTCCTAAACTTTACAGGGAAAAATTCGGAGAAGAACCGCAGTTTAATATGGCACAGGTTGTACTGAAAAATCCTGACGAACAGACTGCGTTCGGTGAAAAAATGCTGACGAATGATAAAGTAGCGGGTGTAACCTATCTTTCATCAGGTATGGGTGAAATTGAAGATATGCTCAATTCGCTTAATATGGTTGTGCTTGTTATGATTATTTGTGCAGCGGCACTTGCGTTTGTAGTGCTTTATAATCTTACAAATATTAACATTGCCGAGCGTGTGCGTGAAATCGCAACTTTTAAGGTGCTCGGATTCTACAGCAGAGAAACCTCAAGCGTTATTTATAAAGAAAATATCGTGCTTACTCTCGGAGGTATTCTTTCGGGACTTGTTCTCGGTATTTTCCTTACAAGATTTATTATTCAGACCGTTGAGGTTGACAATGTAATGTTTGGCAGAGATATTTTGCCTACATCATTCGTTTTTGCAGCTTTGCTGACATTTGCATTTGCTTTGATTGTGAATTTTGCAATGGGATTTAAGATTAAAAAAGTAAATATGGTTGAAAGCCTTAAGAGTGTTGAATAAACGGTGCCGCACATTATTTGTGCGGCATTGTCTGAAAAAGATAGAATTTTTGAAATAAAAATCATTTAAAATATTGATTGCTTAGGCAAATTGTGGTATAATACAAAAGAATAGGCAATTTAGCACAATATCAGTGAAAGGAACTGTAGATATATGATAAAAGCTAATCAGTATCGCACCGTAACTTGCGGTGAGTTAAGAGAAGAAAATATCGGACAGGAAGTTCGTGTAGCAGGCTGGGTTGAAAATATCCGTGACCACGGCGGCGTAATGTTCCTTGACATTCGTGATCAGTACGGTGTTCTTCAGGTAGTAGTTCACAATGACGAGTTACTTAAGGGTATTAACAAAGAATGTACCGTAACATTGAGCGGTAAGGTAGTAAAGAGAGATGAAGAAACTATCAACTCTAAGATTGCTACCGGTTATGTTGAGGTACACACAGATGACATTACCGTTCTCGGTAAATGTAAAAATGTTCTTCCTTTTGAGGTTGCAACATCAACAAATACTTCAGAGGAAGTTCGCTTAAAGTATCGTTTCCTCGACCTTCGTAATCAGAAGGTGCATAATAACATTATGCTCCGTTCACAGATTATAACATTCCTCCGTGCAAAAATGAACGAGATGGGATTTAATGAAATTCAGACACCGATTCTTTCAACTTCATCACCGGAAGGAGCAAGAGATTATCTTATTCCGAGCCGTAAACACAAGGGCAAATTCTATGCTCTTCCGCAGGCTCCGCAGATTTTCAAACAGCTCCTTATGGTTTCCGGTTTTGACAGATACTTCCAGATTGCACCTTGTTTCAGAGATGAGGATGCAAGAGCAGACCGTTCGCCGGGCGAGTTCTATCAGCTTGACTTTGAAATGGCTTTTGCCACACAGGAAGATGTATTTGCGGTTGCAGAAGAAGTTCTTTACGAAACATTCACTAAGTTTACAGATAAAGAGGTTTCAAAGCCTCCGTTTGTCCGTATTCCATACGCTGAAAGTATGTTAAAGTACGGTACAGACAAGCCTGATCTCCGTAACCCGCTTGTTATCGTGGAGATTAGCGATATGTTTGAGGAAACTGACTTTAAGCCGTTCCTCAAAAAGACTGTTCGTTCAATTAATGTACCGGGTGCCGCAAAGCAGTCAAAGAGCTGGTTCAAGAAGATGGAAGAGTTTGCACTTTCTATCGGAATGAAGGGTCTCGGTTATGTTAAGGTAAGAGATGATATGACTTTTGACGGTCCTATCGATAAGTTTCTTAAAGAGGGCGACAGAGAGGAGCTTATTAAGCGTAATAATTCTAACGCAGGCGATGTTATTTACTTTATCGCAGATACAGAAAAAGACGCTCCAAAGCTTGCAGGTCAGATTCGTACAGAGGTTGCTACCCGTCTTGACCTTATTGACAAGTCAAAGTTTGAGATGTGCTTTATCGTTGACTTCCCAATGTATGAGCATGACGAAACCACAGGTCAGGTAATCTTTACACACAACCCATTCTCAATGCCACAGGGCGGTATGGACAGCTTGCTTAATAAGAACCCCGATGATATTCTTGCTTATCAGTATGACATTGTATGTAACGGTGTTGAGCTTTCATCAGGTGCTGTTCGTAACCACGACCTTGACATTATGATTAAGGCATTTGAGATTGCAGGATATACCGAAGATGAGCTTAAATCTAAGTTCTCTGCTCTCTACAACGCATTCCAGTACGGTGCTCCGCCACATGCGGGTATGGCTCCGGGTGTTGACAGAATGATTATGCTCATTACTGAAGAAGAGAACATCAGAGAGGTTATTGCTTTCCCAATGAACTCAAATGCTCAGGATCTTCTCCTCGGTTCACCTGGAGAGGTAACAGAGCAGCAGCTTCGTGAAGTTCACATTAAATTAAGATAACTTCATATATACTCAAAGGGCGAGTTGTTTTTATGACTTGCCCTGATTCTGTTTATACAAAGGATGGTTTCTATGGTAACAAGAGAAGATGTTGAAAACATTGCGTTGCTTTCAAAGCTGTTTGTTCCCGAAGAGGAGCTTGACAGCCTTACACAGTCAATGCAGGAAATTATAGATTTTGCCGATACAATCAATAATGCTCCCACAAGCGGTGAGAGCTTTGACAACATAAACAACCTTTCAAATGTATTTCGTGAGGATGTTGTGGTTGAGTCATATGACAGCGAGGAAATTTTGAAAAATGCCCCTGAACAGGCAGAGTCACATTTCCTTGTCAGAGGCAGAGAATAAGAGGTGTAAAAATGGGTAGTATTGCAAAAATTCACGAAATGCTTGTTTCCAAGCAGGTTTCGTGTACGGAGCTTACTAAAAGCTATCTTGAAGAAATAGAAAAATCAAACGGCGAGCTTAACGCTTATGTAAATGTAACTCCCGATACAGCGCTTGAAACCGCAAAGACTGTTGACGAAAAAATTGCAAAGGGCGAAGAAATCGGTATGCTCGAGGGTGTTCCGATGACATTGAAAGATAACCTTTCCACAAAGGACATTGAAACTACTTGCTGTTCTAAAATCCTTAAAGGTTACAAGCCGATTTATAATGCAACTGTATGGGAGAATCTTTCTGCAAAAAATGCAGTTATGCTCGGTAAAACAAATATGGACGAATTTGCAATGGGTTCTTCGTGTGAAACTTCATGCTTTGGCGGTGCAATGAATCCGTTTAACACAAAGTATGTATCCGGCGGTTCATCAGGCGGCGTAGCAAGCGCTGTCGGCGCAAACATTGCAGCATACGGACTTGGTTCTGATACAGGCGGTTCTATCCGTCAGCCTGCAAGTTTTTGCGGTATCGTAGGTCTTAAGCCGACATACGGCAGTGTATCCCGTTACGGTCTTATCGCTTATGCAAGCTCACTTGACCAAATTGGACCTATCACAAAGAGCGTTGAAGATGCGTCTATTGTATTTGATGCAATTTCACAGTATGACGAAAAAGACAGCACTTCAAAGGGTAATGTCGGCGGCGCAACTTACGGAAAGCTCAACAATGACATCAAAGGTATGAAAATCGGTATTGCCCGTGAGTATCTTGACGGTATTCGTGACGATGTTAAAGAGGCAGTACTCAATGCCGCAAAGGTTTACGAGTCGCTCGGTGCAGAAATAGTGTATTTTGATATGCCCGCACTTAAGTTTGCTCTTCCTGTTTATTACATTATTGCCTGTGCAGAGGCATCTTCAAACCTCGGCAGATACGACGGTATTCGTTTTGGTTATAAAACACCGCATTATAACGGCACTCACGATATGATTTGCCGCACCCGTTCAGAGGGCTTTGGTGAGGAAGTTAAGAGAAGAATTCTTCTCGGCACATATGTACTCTCTGCCGGTTATTATGACGCTTATTATAAAAAGGCACAGAATTTGCGTGGAACTATTGTAAAGGCATTTACAGATGCATTTGAGCATTGTGATGTAATTCTTGCTCCAACAGTTCCTATGACTGCTTTCAAGGCAGGTCACGCAGTTTCCGATCCGATTGAAACTTATCTTACAGATATTTGTACCGTACCCGTAAATATTGCAGGACTTCCGGGTGTATCCGTACCGTGCGGATTTAACGCAAACGGTATGCCAATCGGTATGCAGCTTATCGGCAAGAGTTTTGGCGAGGCTGAAATTTTAAATGCAGCGTTTAAGTATCAGCAGGCTGCCGGAGAAAACTTTAAGGATACAAAGTGGGGTGTTAAGCTGTGAAATATGAATTAGTTGCGGGTTTTGAAACCCATATTGAACTTGCTACAAAAACAAAAATTTTCTGCTCATGTACAACAGCGTTTGGCGGTGCACCTAACTCACATTGCTGCCCTGTATGTATCGGACTTCCGGGTACACTTCCAAAACTTAACCGTGAGGTTGTAAACTTCGGTATAAAGGCAGGTCTTGCCACTCACGGTGAGATTGCGGAGATTTCTAAAATGGACAGAAAGAACTACTGCTATCCTGACCTTTCAAAGGCTTATCAAATCAGCCAGCTTTATGCACCGCTTTCAATCGGCGGCTATGTAGAGCTTTCAAACGGCAGAAAAATCAGACTTCATCATATTCATATTGAAGAAGATGCAGGAAAACTTATTCATCAGCACGGCGACACATATGTTGACTACAACCGTGGCGGTGTTCCTCTTATCGAGATTGTATCAGAGCCTGATATTCGTTCTATTGACGAGGCTAAGGAGTATGTGGAAAAATTACAGCAGGTAATGCGCTATATAGGAATTTCCGACTGCCGTATGCAGGAAGGCTCAATGCGTTGCGATGTTAATATTTCTGTTCGTCCTGAGGGCAGTGAAACTCTTGGAACAAGAACAGAGATTAAGAATATGAACTCAATTACAAATATTGCCAAAGCAATGGAGTATGAGTATGAGCGTCAGGTAGATTTAATTGAGAGCGGCGGCAAAGTAGTGCAGGAAACTCTCCGTTATGATGATGCAACAAACACTACATCTTCAATGCGCAGTAAAGAGGACGCTCACGATTACCGTTATTTCAGAGATCCTGACCTTGTTACAATCAATGTCCCAAGAGATGTTGTGGAGAGCTTAAAGGCTGAAATGCCTGAACTTCCTTCTGACAAATGCAAGAGATATATTGAAGAACTTGAAATTCCTGAAAAGGATGCACAACTTCTTACAAAATACAGAAAAATCAGCGAGTTCTTTGATAAGGCTTGCGAGGGTGTAAAATCCGCAAAGTCTGTATCTAACTTTATTATCGGTCAGATTTTCCGCAGAACAGAAACCGAGGCTGATAAGGAAACATTTGATGTATCAATAACACCTGAACAACTCAATGAGCTTGTAAAATTGATTGACAGCGGCAAGATACGCAATAACCTTGCTAAGGCTACACTTGAGAAAATGCTTGATTCCGGCAAGGGAGCACTTGATTTTATCAGTGAAAGTGATATGGCAGGACTTGATGAAAACACTGTAAGTGAACTTTGTAAACAGGCTATAGAGAACAATCCTAAGGCTGTAGATGATTACAAGAACGGTAAGGAAAAAGCTATTAAGGCTCTTGTCGGTAATGTAATGAAGAACAGCCGTGGTAAAGCAGATGCTGCAGCAGTTGAACAGAAACTTAAAGATATGATTTCTTAAAGTTTTATTATATAAGAGTGAAAGCCACTTTTGATTTAGTTCAAAAGTGGCTTTTGTGTTTGTGGATTCTTATGTTAAAAATTAAAATAAATTTGGTTGAGTGCACAGTTTAGCCAAGCAATTATAAAAGTTTGGTCGACTTTTTCAAAGGTCGTGGGTGTGGGCAAAGCCCACAAATACTTTCCGTTTATGCAAT
>ERZ773200.2089-NODE-2089-length-15221-cov-11.462350_pt1 | contig 15221 bp, 16 predicted proteins | sample MGYA00581008_ERZ773200 | MGnify/ENA primary metagenome ERZ773200 (study PRJEB29015, sample SAMEA2737770) | human gut metagenome | biome: human gut; feature: human-associated habitat; material: faeces | place: China | collected 2012 ... | reverse complement strand
GAGTGGCTTTATGTGTCATTCTTTTTTTGTGTTGCACTTATATTGTAAATCTATCCCCAAAAAAAGCTATACTAAAAGTATCATCTGCAACAGGAGGTTTTTCCCATGGGCTGGCATTCTTTTTGGGGGCATTTCTGTACCATTACCCGACATCGGCACACTGTCATGCGGCACTGCCGGCGGGCGGGGATTTTCTGGCAGGGGCTGCGGCATGACTTGTCCAAGTACAGCCCGACAGAATTTTGGCAGGGTGTCCGGTACTATCAGGACGGCAAACGCAGTCCCAACGAAGCCGAACGGGAGGCGTTGGGCTATTCGCTGGCATGGATGCACCACAAGGGGCGGAACCGTCACCATTTCGAGTACTGGTCGGACTATAACCCCAGAACCAAGCAAGTGGAACCGGTGGAAATGCCGGTGCGGTTTCTGGCGGAGATGTTCTGTGACAGAGTTGCCGCAAGCAAGATCTACATGAAAGATGCCTATGACCAGACCTGTCCGCTGGCGTATTTTCAGAAGTCCACCTCCCGCAAGCGGGGATTGCTGCACGCCAACACAGAACGGGAACTGATGCGGCTGCTGACTCTGCTGGCGGAGCAGGGAGAGGACGCTGCCTTTGCGGAATTGCGGCGTATGGTTGCAGAGGAACGGAAAAAATGAAAAGGAGTGATCGTAATGTTTTGTCAGAACTGCGGGAAAAAGATTGAGGGAGGGGACTTGTTCTGTCCGTTTTGCGGGGAAAAACAGCAGCAGGTGAACTCGTCAGAAAATGCCGGTGCTTCGTTCACTGCCGGTTCGCAAAAGCTCACCAGAAAAGGGCTGGGCATTGCCGTGATCTGTGTGCTGATCGTCATTGTGCTGGCGTTGGTGCTGATCGGTTCTTTGTGCGGCGGCGGTCCAAAACAGGTGGTCAAGACGTACTATCGGGCAATCGAAAAGTGTGATGCCAAGAAGCTGCTGGACACCGTCCCGAAAGACTACCTGAAAGAAGTCATGGACGAAAAGGACCTGACAAAACGGGAACTGCTCAAGGAAGTGCAGGCGTATCTGGACAAGTACTACAGCGGCTATGACGACATTGAATTCAGCGTTACCGATCAGGAAAAGCTGGATCAGGACGATTTTTCCGACTATTTTGACTTTGATCTGGAGGACGATGCAGACTTCGAGATCAAAAAGGCAGTGCAGTTTGACCTGAAGGTTCGCTATCAGTCTGACGAAGGCAAACAGACAGAAAAAGAGGAATTTATCGTATTTCGATACGAAAACGGCTGGTACAGCATGGACGCGGTATTTCTGGTTGCCATGTCGGCCTACCTTTAAAATAGGAGAAACCTCATGACAATACTACAAACCGAACGCCTGCTGCTGCGACCATTGGCTCCGACAGATTTTGCAGCATTCCGCACATTTGCTGCGGACGGCGAACTGACGAAGTATATGCTGTTCTACCCGTTGGAGCAGGAAGCAGAACTGCACACGTTTTTGCAGAACGCTGCCCAAGCGTGGAACAGTCTTTTCCCACAGACGTATGAATTTGCAGTGCTGCGAAAGGCGGAACTGCTTGGCACAGTCACATTGGAGTACATGACACCGGAACAGGGCATGCTGGGCTGGCTGTTTCGTGCAGATGCACACGGAAAGGGCTATGCGACAGAAGCCGCGAAAGCTGTGGTGGAGTGGTGTCGGGAAAAGTTGCCCTATCGCACACTGGTTGCCTGCTGCGATGCACGGAACGCCGCCTCGGAACGGGTGATGCAACGCATTGGCATGCACTTTTCGGAAACTGGCAGCCGCACATATCCCCAGACCGGAGAAACGGCAGAAGAACGAACATACATCATGACACTGTAGAAATATCCCAGTTCTGTTCTTTATTGCTCATCTAAAATGAAAATCAAAATTCACCAATATATCCATATATTTTTAGAACAATACGTCTCAACAATATAAAAAAGAATTGTGACAAAATTAATTGACAAAGGTATACTGGTGCTTGTTGGAAAAATAGATTTGGTGAAGTGATGAAAATAGATTTGAAAACAGGAATTATTGAGATCAATGGCGAAATTATTATGCCAGGATATACATTTGAAGATTTTCGGAACACTAAGTTTTATAAAGGTCAGGACGGAATTCGAATTATAAGGATAAATGATACAGCTCAAATTGGCGAAAATAAGTTTATTGCGAGTTTTTTCTTTCGCAATAAAGTATTGTATATGATATCAATTATCTGTGTCGATGTAGAAATCCCGTTTTCTGAGGAAATCAAACGCAAAAATATTCATGATAATATACTTAAAAATAATGGATTAGCTCCCGAATCGTTTTTTGATTGGGGAAATATCAAATCTGTGTACGATCCGAAAGGAAATGTTTGCAGCATCAATATAATATATAATGCTGGAATGTAATTGATGAGAATAAGGATGTCTCCTATGGCAACGATAACTTTATACAAAGACAAAATCAATGGCGTAGGCAGTCTCCTTGACAATATCATCAAATCCTCAAATAATCTGAATGCACAGCTTGGAACATTGAAGAGTACGCTGCAAGGAGTGGATAGCAGTACCTGTAATTTACAGGACAACCATGGTTTTTCTGATATATTACAAATAGGAGATTTTTGGTATGGAATTAAATGAAGTGCAGTTAATGGCTGTTAATATTAGTACAGTGTTAAAGACTATATTAAATGACAGGATTTCATCAAGTAAAATATACGATTTAGTTGATGAACCAAATCATCATAGTTTCAAAATTGGCTTTACAGCTTATAATTTTTTTTATGTTGTATTTCAGTACAATCTTGATATTATTGGTTGTTATATTGAAGCTGGAAATAACATGTGTATTCCGTTAATAACTGATAAGAATTGCTATTCTGATACAGTTATTGAAGATTATATTTCAAAAATAAAAGATGAACTGGAACTTAGAATACCAGATAAATATTTGAAAGCTAAAGGCTGGCTGTAATATTAGGACGATTACTATTACCTTGATATGAAAGAAGAATATATTGCAGGGCGTTGACAGTAGCACTTGTAACTTACAGGACACTGTTGACAGCATCAGTTCTTCCTCCAAGAGCGAGAACCGATTAAGACAATTTTAGACTTTTAGGAGGGAATATGGGCTTTATTGGAATTAAAGCTGCTAAATCTGATTTTAATGCAGTTATTGCCAAAACGATAAGGAAATATAGGGACATTTCAATTTCAGAAATAAAGGCGATAGTATCTGAGGGTAATTATCTATACGAATGTGATTACATTGATGCTCAGGGAATTGAAGTAATACTGTCCATAAACTCGGAATTGAATAGTAACGGGATATCAACGGTGATCTATGAACACGATCAAAAAACTAATGTTGAATTCCTAAACAACTTGTTAGAATCATATGCCGAAATTGCTGCACAAGTTGAGGCTGAAATGGATGCGGAGGCTTTATTAGAAGAAGGTGAATAAATATGCCATTTGATGCGAGTGTATTAATCTCAGATTCTCGTTTAGCTTTTTTGCAAGGGCAATATGAAGTTTCTCTTATTCTTTCAAAAGAAGTGTTACAAAAAGAACCGGAAAACTCAGATGCACACCAATGGAGGAATATGAATGCGTGGCATACTAAAAAGTGATGAATATTTTGCAGAAAAATTATCAAAAAGTGATGAAGAAGTTGCTCATTACGAAGAATTGGTGGCTAAAGTATGTGCGGCTAGAGGTGAAAATGATCGAGGTGTTCAGAATGGGTACGGAATTCTTGCATCTATCTATCAGAATCGAATAAATTTGATTTATACGTCAGGAATTAGAGACGATGAAATCAAAGAGACATACATTAGTTTATTGCGGTATTATGTAAAAACATGGGAACCTGATAATAGTTATTTCGAACTAATTAAAGTGTTTTCCTTAGCAATACTTTTAAACATTGATTCAAAAAATGAGGATGTAGCGGCTTTGATTAGACTTCTAAGGGAAGCTGATTATCACGACTACCTCGTAGATTTTCTCTTGAGTTTTATCGACAAGAAGTGCAGCGAAAATTACCCAGACTTTAAATGGAGTAACACATACGAATCACTAAAGGATGTTGTTGAGTCCGAAAATAAGGAAAATGCTATTGCATTATTGAAATCATATCTTGATAATCAATGGTATGATATCCATAAAGAATGTGCATGGCATGATTCTCATAAGTCAACAAAAACAACGTATTATGGATATTGGAGTTTTGAATCAGGGGCATTGGCTAAAGCACTTGAACTCGATGATTCATCATTAAAGGAACAACTCTATTATCCGTATGACTTAGTACATAGGGGTGATGACTAATATGGATAATAACGAGCAGTTTAAAGTCGAATCCTATATTTCTGATTCGCGTCTTGCGTTTTTGGTGTTTCACTTTCTGGTGAAAATCATCAGCGGCAATACATTAGAGAATTGGGATATAGAAATAGAAAGAAATAGAAAAGCCGCCGCTGTGCAATTTTTCATGCACGGCGGCGGCTTTTTATTGGAATGTGACAGTCAGTTTCGGTTTTGTTTCAACTGCTCAATGCAGGGCATGCGGTGCCAGTTCCGGCACGCCAATAGAAGTTGTTCCCTCCCGCAGGAGCACCAGTGTCAGTTCTGCCATGTGGGTCGGTGTTTCCGGACATCCATTTTTCAGCCAGTGTTCGATCAGTCCCATGCAGCCGGCAAGGGCAAAGGAAATGGCATACTGCAAATCCTGTTCCCGCAGTTCTCTGGGGGCGAATGACCGCAGTGTCTGTACACCCTTTTCCCGAATCATCTTTTCAATGTTCCGCAAAAAGGCAATGTCGCCGTTCGGGCCGATCAGGGCAGAACAAAGCTGTGCGTTTTCCGAGAGAATGGTGAAAGCCTGTTCCAGAAACGCAAAAAAGTTTTTCGGCGTTTCCGGTAAGGTCCAGTTCTGGTTTACCGCGTCCAGCAGCTGCTGCAACAGCCGCTGCTCTGTCTTTTCCAGCAGGTCGTAAATGTCGGTATAGTGGAGATAAAAGGTAGAGCGGTTGATGTCTACCAGATCTGCCAGTTCCCGCACCGTGATTTCCTTGATGCTTTTCTGCTGGAGCAGGGTAGTCAGTCCGTTCAGGATCAGAGCTTCTGTGCGGCGGTACCGCCGTTCCTGTTTGATATTATTTGTCATGATACATCTTCCTTTATCTAGCATAGATGCTTTTTATCGTTTTCCTTGTCATGACATTCGGGGCTGTCATGGCATATAATAGACACGATGTCTATTACTAGGCGAAATTTGCAAAATCAACGGTTGCAAATTATCTTCCCTTATATTATAATAGATACAGGACGAAAAGTCAACAGTTTTCTATTTGTAGACAAAAACTTTTTTGTAGACAGCTGTGTTTCGTCACTCGCAGAGAAGCAAAACTGTGCATTCGGGGAAAGCAGTCTTTGTTTCACAATAGAAAGGAAGTAGGTATTTATGCGATCGAGCGATTCCGGAAAAAAGCAGAACTTTTTCTGGCGGCATTTCAATGGTATCGCTATGGCGGCAATTGTGCTGATCCCGACCATTTACACCACGCTGTTTCTGGGCTCTATGTGGGACCCGTACGGCAACGTGGACCAGCTGCCGGTGGCAGTCGTCAACAACGACAAATCGGTAGACTATGAGGGAAAGACCCTTGCCGTCGGAGATGAACTGGTGGATAAGCTGAAAGAAAATGACCAGCTGGATTTCCACTTCGTCAGTGCAGACAAGGCGGAAAAGGGCGTTGCAGACGGCACATATTATATGGTGATTACCATTCCGTCAGACTTCTCTGAAAATGCTTCCACCCTCATGGACGATGAGCCGAAGAAAATGGAACTGCAATATGCCACCAATCCCGGCACCAACTACATCGCCAGCAAGATGAGCGAAACGGCTCTGGCAAAGATCCAGAAGGAAGTTTCCGAAAGTGTGACCAAGGAGTACACCGAAACGATCTTCGATCAGATGGGAACCGTAGGTGACGGCATGAGTGATGCGGCAGATGGTGCACTGCAAATCAAGGACGGTGTTTCCGATCTGCAGGACGGCAACACCACCATTACCGACAATCTGAAACTTTTGTCTGACAGTACGCTGACATTTGTAGACGGTGCAAAGACCCTGCAAAGCGGTCTGCAAACCTACACCGACGGTGTGGCAACTGTCAACAGCGGTGCCCAGACTTTGTCTGACGGCATGGATCAGCTGGCAAGCGGTGCCGGCACACTGGCAGACGGTGCAGTGGCATTGTCTGACGGTTCCGGCACGTTGTCCAGCGGTGTCAACAGCTATACGGACGGCGTGGCTGCCGCTTACAGCGGTGCCCAGACCTTGTCCGGCAACAGCAGCCAGCTGCAAAACGGTGCAGCTTCTCTGACCAGCGGTGCTGCACAGCTGCAAGCCGGCAGTGCACAGATGACCGCTGGTTTGCAGACTTTGTCTGACAGTCTGGGCAGCAGCCTTTCTGCGGAGAACCTCCAGCAGATGGAACAGCTGAGTGCCGGACTAACACAGCTGCAGCAGGGCATTGACACCCTGAACACCACGCTGCAAAACACTTCGATGCCGGATACCAGTGCACTGACACAGGCACTGACCGCAAGTCTGACTGCGATCGGCACCAGTGCTCAGGATGCCGGTGCACAGCTGCAAAGCCTGCAGTCGGCATTGACCACGATGACTCAGACAGAGGTGTTCCAATCCTTGGATGCCGCTTCTCAGCAGCAGCTTCTGAGCTGCTTCTCAGAGCCGATGACCGCACTGGCAACCGATGTTTCGAACATCGGCACACAGGTGACCGGCTTGTCCCAGACATTGCAGGGTACAGATCTCAGCAGTTCTGCCGCCGCAATGGATCAGCTGAAAACAAGTGTCAGTGCATTGGCATCTGGTGCAGATCAGGCACTGCCGGGAGCACAGCAGGCGATTTCCACCTTGTCCGGCGGCTTGCAGTCTGTGCAGTCCGCAGTGAATGCCCAGCTGATCCCCGGCTCTCAGACTCTGGAAGCTGGTCTGGATCAGCTGGCAAACGGCAGCAGTACACTGGAAGCCGGCGTATCTCAGTATACCGGCGGCGTATCCAGTCTGACAGACGGCTTACAGACACTGGACTCCAACGCTGGTGCACTGGTAGGCGGTGCTTCTTCGCTGAATGACGGTGCCAAGACGCTGGCAAACAGTGTGCCGACACTGACCGATGCGGTTTCACAGCTGCAAAGCGGTGCGGCTCAGCTGTCCGACGGTACAGCAGAACTGGCAGCCAATAATGCGACACTGAATGACGGTGCTTCGCAGCTGACGGACGGTGCCGGACAGATTCAGGACGGTGCTTCTAAGCTGGCAGACGGTTCTGTGGAACTGGGTGACGGTCTGGTGCAGCTGTCCAACGGTGCTGTGACACTCCAGACCTCTCTGGCAGACGGTGCGGACGAAGTCAACAGCATCGACACCACCGACAAGACCTATGACATGTTCTCGGCTCCGGTGATGACGAACGAAACCTATGAAACCGCCGTTCCCACAAACGGCAACGCTATGGCAGCATATATGATGTCCGTTGGTCTGTGGGTATCCGGTCTGGCATTCTGCGTTATGCTGTCGCCGTATCATCAGAAGATCGGTAACCGCAAGGCAGGAAAGGCATGGCTCCTCACGCTGGCAAAGCTGTGGGCAATGGGACTGCTGCAGGCAGTACTGATGATCCTGTGCCTGTCGTGGATCAACGGCTTCCAGCCGGAATACATGGGCAAGACACTGATCATTGCATGCCTTGCTTCTATTGCATTCCTGACACTGGAATACTGCGTCAACTTCTTCCTCGACATTATCGGCGACTTTATCCTGCTGGTATTCATGGTGCTCCAGCTGAGCGGCTGTGCAGGTACCTATCCGCTGGAACTGTCCGATAAGTTCTATCAGGTACTGAACCCGTTCATGCCGTTCACCTATACCGTTCACGGCTTCCGCAGCGGTATCGCGTCCGGTCTGGACATCACCACCGACTGTGTGGTTCTGGCAGTGATCGCTGTGGTATTCGCAGGACTGCTGCTGGCGGGCTTCCGTAAGCGTGCCAAGAAGGAACAGGAATCTGAAGTGGAAGTTGCTGAAAAAGCAATTTCTGGCACTCCGGTTCAGGCATAAAGGAAACACTGAATAAATGACATTTTGAATTTTCCCATTATACAAAACGGCGTATCCGAGTACAATTTCGGATACGCCGTTTTTTGTATGGCAATCGTCAGTCCCGTTTTTTCCGCCGGAACAATCCGGCAATGGAACTGCACAGAGGCACAGTCAGGGAGAAGCCCAGGGCGATGTACCATTGCGGACGGGTCAGCATGACTGTGGAGAAGATCACGCGGAGCATGGGCACGGCAACTGCCGCCGCCAGCACTGCCACAGAAACCAGTACGGCTCCCACCAGCCACAGATTGTTGCCGTAGGGCATGGAGAACAAAGTACGCCGTTCGGATTTGCACTCGAAAACATGTACCAGCTGGGACAGGATCAGGGTGCACAATGCCGCTGTCCGTGCGGCTTCCAGTGTGCCGCCGGTGCGGACAACAGCGGAAAATGCTCCCAGTGTGCAGATACCGATGAGCATGCCGCGGAAGAAAATGCGTCCCATAAGCCCGTCAGAGAAGAAGCTTTCGTCAGGCTTGCGGGGTGGCTTCTGCATGGCTTCCGGCTCCGGCGGCTCCAGCCCCAGAGCGATCGCCGGCAGCCCGTCAGTTACCAGATTCACCAGCAGCAGCTGGGTGGGCAGCAGCACCACCGGCATGCCCATGAGGATCCCCAGAAACATGGTCAGCACTTCGCCGATGTTGCAGGACAGCAGATACCGGACGAATTTTCGGATATTGGCGTAGACGCACCGTCCCTGTTCCACTGCATCCACCAGCGTTGCCAGATTGTCATCGGTCAGCACCACGTCTGCCGCCTGTCGTGCCACATCGGTGCCGCTTTTGCCCATTGCCACGCCGACATCGGCTTCCTTGATCGCCGGTGCATCGTTGACGCCGTCGCCGGTCATGGCGACGATCTCGCCACGCCGCTTGTAAGCCCGAACCAGCCGCAGCTTATGTGCCGGATTGACACGGGCAAAGACGGAATACTGGTCAATGCACCGGTCCAGCTGGGCATCAGTCAGGGTATCCAGTTCGGCTCCGGTCAAGGCTTTTTTTCCGCGGAGCAGTCCTGCCTGTCTGGCAATGGCAGCGGCAGTGTTCTTGTGGTCGCCGGTAATCATGACGGTGCGGATATTCGCCTTGGCACAGGTGCGGATCGCCGTGCGTGCGGACTCTCTGGGCGGATCCAGCATGCCGGCAAGCCCCAGAAAGATGCAGGCACTGCCTTCCTGTTTGGCGAACGCCAGCACCCGCAGGGCTTCGTCTGACATGGCGGCAACCTGTTTGCGGACAGCGGCTCGTGCACCCTCCGAAAGGGAAACGCTTTTGCCGTCCTGCATCTGGAATCCGCACAGGGGCAAAATGACATCAGCAGCCCCTTTCCAATAGGTGCAGGTGCCGGCTCCGTCTGTCACCGTTACCGCCATGCGGCGGGTTTCACTGTCGAACGGCTCCATGTGCTGGACAGGGTGCATGCGGAGCAGGGCTTTTCTGGAAATGCCGCCTTTTTCCGCGGCGATCAGCAATGCCGTTTCCGTGGGGTCACCGGTGGCAGACCATGTGCCCTTTTCCGTGCGGCTGCCGCGGTTGCGGGATTGCTTTTCCTGCGGGCTGTGGATCTCTGCGGTGCTGCAAAGGCTGCCGCAGGTGAGCAGTTCCCGCAGTGCCGGCTTGGAGAGAGGATTGACGTTGCTGCCGTCCAGCTGAATGGCACCGGCTTTTTGCAGACCAGTCCCCGTGACAGAAAAGCGTTCGCCGCCGGCAACAATGGCAGTGACAGTCATGCGGTTCTCGGTGATCGTTCCGGTCTTGTCGGAGCAGATCACGCTGGCACAGCCCAGCGTTTCCACACTGTGCAGCCGGTTCACCAGTGCCCCGTGCTTCATCATGCGGCTGACTGCCAGAGCAAGGGCAATGGTGACGGTGGCAGGCAGCCCCTCCGGAATGGCAGCAATGGCAATGGTAATGCCGGTCATGAGCATGTCAAAAACCGGTTCGCCCCGCAGCACACCGGCAAGGAACACGGCTCCGCATACGCCAAGGCACAGCAGAGCCACGACTTTTCCCAGTCCGGCAAGGCGTTTCTGAAGCGGTGTCATTTCCTGCCGGACCTCTTGCAGCATGGTGGAGATCTGTCCCATTTGGGTGCGTGTGCCGGTGGCAATGACCACTGCTTCGGCACTGCCCCGCAGAATTGCCGTGCCGGCATAGACGATGTTGTGCTTATGCAGGTCGTTTCGGGTGTCGGCAGGGTCGCCTGCCTGTTTGGAAACTGCTTCGGATTCGCCGGTGAGAATGGACTCATTCACCGCCAGCCCTGCCGCCTGTATCAGTGCACTGTCCGCTGGAACATTGTCGCCGGCTTCCAGCCGCACCAAGTCACCGCAAACCAGTTCCCGTGCCGGAATGGTCTGCCACTTGCCGTCCCGACACGCCGTGGCGGTGGGAGCCGTCAGATTGCGGAGAGATTCCAGCGTCTGCTCGGTGCGGTATTCCTGCAAAAAGCCCAGAATCGCGTTGAGCAGGACAATGAGAATAATGGTGACCGCATCGGTGATCTCCCCCAGAAACGCAGAAATGCCTGTGGCTGCCAGCAGAATCAATACCATCACATCTCGGAACTGCCCGAGAAACATGCGTAGGGGACGGCGTTTCGCTGCCGCCGCCAGTTCGTTTTCGCCGTCCTGTTTCAGCCGTTCCCGTGCGGTTTTGGTTGTCAGACCGTTCATGTTATGCCTTCTTTCTTTTGCAAGGGAAACACTGAATAAAGCTTTGTTCAGTGTTGTCCAAGCTCTTTCCAAATGATGTTTTTGTTTGTGGCTACTATATGCGGAAAAGCTAAAAAGCATGACCACATAGGAAAGCTTTTTGTGAAAATCACAAGAAATCCCTTGACAATTGTGCCGAATCCATGTATAATATAAAATATCGGTTTGAAATCGATAAAAAGAGGGAGCTCTTTTTGAAATTCTCTCTGGGAATGTCTGGATAATTATTATCCTTAAAGTGTTTTTCCAATTTAGAAAAGAGGTTTGAAAATGCATTATCCCAAATGGCTGTCCCTGTTGGCAATGGGTGCTGCGGCAGGCGGCATGCTGTTGTTCGGCGGTGTGACAGCTTCGGCAGAAACGGCTTTGCCGGAGGCTCTGCAAACCGCAGAAACCGCTTCGGCAGTGGTGGCAACGGCAACTGGTCCGGAGTTCCAGCCACAGACGGAAACACCGGAAGTTACCGGCGGCTGGGTCATAGAGGACGGCTGCCGGAAGTATCAGTACAGCGACGGTTCGTTTGCCGTACATGCCACCGCAGTGGACGGCGTGCTGTACTTATTCGATTCCAGCGGTACACAGCTGACCGGCTGGCAGAAGATCGACGAAACGTGGCACTACTACGACAGCGTGACTTATGAGGCGGCGGTCGGTGCCCAGCAGATCGATGGCACAGCGTATTTGTTTGACTACAGCGGGGCACAGAAAACCGGCTGGCGGACGGTAGACGGTGTGCGGCGGTACTACGATCCGGAAACCGGAAAGCCGGACAGCGGCTGGGTCAGCTACGGTGATTATCGCTACTATGTCAGTGCGGATTCCGGAAAGGCAACCGGAGAATTCAACGTAGACGGGGTACGCTATCAAAGCGACAGCGAAACTGGTATCCAGAAGCTGGGATTTTGCAAGTTCTCCGATAATACGGTATCGTATTACGACCAGAACGGTGCTCCGGTGTCCGGCTGGGTGGAGGATCATGGCAGCCGCTATTACTTCAATGACAGCTACACCATGCAGACTGGTATGCAGAATATCAGCGGCAAGAACTATTATCTTGGAAACGATGGTATCGCACAGACCGGCATGCAGACGGTAGACGGCAAAAAATACTACTTTGCCACAGACGGTTCCATGCAGACCGGTTTCCAGAATGTCGGCGGCAAGAAGTACTACTTCGGCACAGACGGTGTCATGAAAACCGGCTGGCAGACTTTCGGCAGTCAGAAATACTATTTCAACGCAGACGGCACAATGGTGACCGGCGAAAAAGTCATTGACGGCAAGAAGTATCGGTTCAATGCCGACGGTACACAGAAAAAAATCAAGATTTGTCTGGACGCAGGACACTACGGCAAGTATAACCGCAGTCCGGTAAACGGAACTTATTATGAGTCTGATATGAGCTGGCGGCTGCATCTGAAGCTGAAATCGGCTCTGGAAGCCAGAGGCATGGAAGTCATTACCACCAGACCGACACAGGCAGGGGATCTGGGACTGGAAACCCGCGGAAAAACCTCCGCAGGCTGTGACCTGTTCCTGAGCCTGCACAGCAACGCCTGCGGCAATGGTTCCGTAGATGCTCCGCTGGCATGCTGTACCGTGACCGGCACCATGGACGTGCTGGGACAGCAGCTGGCAAATACCGTGCATCAGGTAATGAGCACTGCACAGGGCGGTACGATCTGGAAGCGTGTGGGCAACAACGGCGACTACTACGGAGTGCTCCGCGGGGCAACTTCTGTGGGAACACCGGCGATCTTGCTGGAGCACAGTTACCACACCAATTTGCGGGCGACCAACTGGCTGCTCAGTGATACCAACCTACAGCGGCTGGCAGATGCAGAAGCAGCTGTGATCGCAGCATATTTCGGATTGTAAAATCATTTTATCCATAGGGCACTTCGGGGGAACTTCTCCGGAGTGTTTTTTTGTTTGACATTTTGCCGAAAATATGATACAATTAAGAAACGCTGAATCACGCAGGGAGGTACACAAAACGGATACGCTATACTTGGTCATTCCTTGCTATAATGAGGAAGAAGTGCTGCCGGAAACCGCAAGGCAGCTGCTGGAAAAAATGCAGTCGCTGATGACTGCCGGAAAAATAACGGAAAAGAGCCGGATCGTGTTTGTGAATGACGGCTCCAAAGACCGGACATGGGAACTGATCCAGAAGTTTCACGCGGAAAATCCGATCTATCAGGGAATTTCCCTTTCCCGCAACCGCGGACACCAGAACGCTCTGCTGGCAGGGCTGATGACGGTGAAAGAACACTGCGACATGACCATTTCGCTGGACGCGGATTTGCAGGACGATATTGATGCGATCGATCAGATGATTGCAAAGTATGAAGCCGGAAACGACATCGTCTACGGTGTCCGCAGTGCCCGAAAGACGGATACCCTGTTCAAAAAGTGTACCGCGGAGGGCTTTTATAAAGTGATGAAGCACATGGGAGCAGATCTGGTGTTCAACCATGCTGACTATCGGCTGATGAGCCGGCGGGCACTGGACGGGCTGGAGTCGTTCAAGGAAGTGAATATGTTCCTCCGCGGTGTGGTGCCGCTGATCGGCTACCCCAGTGATAAGGTGTACTATGCCCGCAGGGAACGCCTTGCCGGTACGTCCAAGTATCCTTTGAAAAAGATGCTCTCCTTTGCATGGGAAGGGATCACGTCCCTTTCCACCAAGCCTATTACTTTGATCACTCGTCTGGGCATGCTGATCTTTCTGGTGAGTATCGGCATGCTGATCTATTCTGTAGTGCGGCACTTTATGGGAGCCACTACTACCGGCTGGACTTCGCTGATCGTGTCGATCTGGGCGATCGGCGGGTTACAGCTTCTGGCGATCGGCGTGATCGGGCAGTACATCGGAAAGGTGTATCTGGAAACCAAGGAACGCCCGAAATATATTGTAGAAACCTATCTCTCAGATGAGAACGAGAATTCCAAGGAGGAGTAAAAAATGGCATACATTCCGAATGTAGAACGTTATACCCAAATGGAATACCGCCGGTGCGGCAGAAGCGGTCTGAAACTGCCGCTGCTTTCGATGGGACTGTGGCATAACTTTGGCGATACCAACAGTCTGGAGCACATGGCACAGCTCTGTGAAACCGCATTTGACGGCGGCATCACGCATTTTGATTTGGCAAACAACTACGGCCCGCCGGCAGGTGCTGCGGAACGGAACTTCGGCAAGCTGTTGAAAACGATATTTGCCGGACATCGTGACGAACTGGTCATCAGCACCAAGGCAGGCTATGACATGTGGGAAGGCCCCTATGGTGAATGGGGTAGCCGGAAATATCTGCTGGCAAGTCTGGATCAGAGTTTGCAGCGGCTGGGGCTGGACTATGTGGACATTTTCTATCACCACCGTCCGGATCCGGAAACACCGCTGGAAGAAACCATGGGAGCACTGGCACAGGCAGTGCAAAGCGGCAAGGCATTGTACGTGGGCTTGTCCAACTATGACGGGGAAACCATGAGCCGTGCGGCAGCGATTCTGGAACAGCTGCACTGCCCGTTCATCATCAACCAGAACCGGTACTCCATTCTCGATCGTGTTTCGGAGAAAAACGGCATTTTGTCAGCGAGTGAGCAGCTGCAAAAGGGCGTGATTATCTACAGTCCGCTGGCACAGGGCATGCTGACAGACCGGTATCTCCACGGCATTCCGGAGGACAGCCGGATTCGGACTGACGGCAGATTCCTGCAGGAATCCCAGCTGACAGAAGAACGGCTTTCCCAGCTGCGGCAGCTGCAGGCGATCGCACAGGGCAGGGGACAGACGCTGGCACAGCTGGCACTCTGCTGGATTTTGCGGCAAAAGGCAGTGACCAGCGTGCTGGTAGGTGCGTCCCGTCCGGAACAGCTTGTCGATACGCTCCAGATCGTCGGACAGGAACCGCTGACGGAGGAAGAACTGCAGGCGGTTGATGCGGCAATCGGAATGGAAAGGTAAGAGCGAAAATGAGCCCGTTCAAAGATGTGATTTGGAACAGAAAATTGTCTTGATTGAAGGACACAGGGCAAAAATCGTTAGTAAAAGTGGAGCCGTATATATCGGCTACGGTGCATTTCCGTGTGTCGGAGAAGATGAAAATGACGAGGAAGTAGACGCAATATGTTTTGACATTGACGATGGCAGTTCTATTACTCTTACCGAAAACGATATAAAAGGTTACGAAATACTGGATTAAGCGATTTTCTTTACTTGCTATGTGTTTGCATAAGCCTCCCCTGAAAGGGGTGACTCCCCACGGGGTGGGGAGATGCCCGCAGGGCA
>ERZ773200.2086-NODE-2086-length-15233-cov-4.131045_pt1 | contig 15233 bp, 10 predicted proteins | sample MGYA00581008_ERZ773200 | MGnify/ENA primary metagenome ERZ773200 (study PRJEB29015, sample SAMEA2737770) | human gut metagenome | biome: human gut; feature: human-associated habitat; material: faeces | place: China | collected 2012 ... | reverse complement strand
AGATTCATTAAGAAATGTCGCTTTCAGTGTCTTAATTTATGAGGCCATTATATATTATCTTCTGCTAATATCAAAAAATTTTTACATTTATATTGTTCTACTATATCATACAACTTATCAATAATATATTCCATATTTGTACTGTTAAATATTTGAACAGGACATACACTACCATTCTCTGGTATCTGATCAGTTAAAGTACTATATCTATTGTTAAATGCAACTATTTCTTTGGATGATCTGTGGTTTTTTGTAAGTTCTCTCAGTTCATCTTCTGTATTGTTTTTACAAATTTCTACAAACTCATTTAAAGGTTGTCTCCCCTTCTTTGGAGCCCGTTCCCCTATTTGAGAATTACCATATCTAAATCTATAAATACTTTGATCAGGATCTCCTACAATCGATATCATTGTTTTCTTTTGCTTATATAATTGTAGTACTATGTCATGCCCATACTTATCAATATCTTGATATTCATCTATAAAAAGATACTGCAATCTGTTGGATATTGCTTTACAAATCTTTTTATCTTTGCTAAGCTCTTTTGCAATCTTAATTATTCCATCGAATGTATATACTCCTTTCTTTGCAGCTGCTTCTATCTGATAGTTTCTCTTTGATTGTTTCATTGCCTTAACAGCGTAACGTGGAAAATCTATTTTCTTTTCTGCCCATTTATCAATCCACTCAATCCCTAACTCACTCAATTGGTCAACAATAGTGGTCGAACTTGTCTTATATTCCAGTGTCTGCGCAAAAGGAAGAATAAAATACCTAAAAAGGAAACTATGAATCGTGCCAACAAATAAATTATGTGATTGTTTTTGATTTTTTATCAGCTTCTTTTTTAAATCATCAGCGGACGCATTGGTATATGTAATCACTGCAATCTCTCTATTATTGTCCACTTTTGAAAGAACAGTGTCAATCTGTTCTATTAAATCCGTTGTTTTACCTGCCCCTGGTCCAGCTAATGTAACTATCATTTTGTATCAACTCCTTCAATAAAATCAAGCGCATTTGATATGTAATTAGGGATTACAAATTTACGTACTTTAGTATTTTCTTTCATTTCATTAATCAACGCATCTGATAGATCAAACGCAAAATCTGATTTGAAATCTTCTATACATTCAAACATCACTTCCACATCTAATTTTTCTATCTGTTTATCACAAAAACTTTCATTACATTTTTTTGGTCTTATTTTCTTTATAATGTCTACCAAAAACTCTCTGTTCTTCTTTTTTGCTGAATTACAAGAAAAAATGTCCTTTTCAAATGTTGTCTGCTCGCTCATAAACACTTTTACTTGATCTGAATCATATGTACTTTTCAAATCTATTGCTCGATTGCTAGTTGCTTTATCACTATCGCTATCAGTTATAACCACAGTTTTTACAAAATATCCATTTTTTACTATTTTTAAAAAGTGTTCAAATGCAACACCATTAACATTAATTACTTGACAATTAGCCTTTTCTATAGTTTTTCCATATTTATACTCAAAAAATACTGGAATTAAAATTTGTTCTGCTATTCCTTCCACAAAAATAATATTTCTTGTATAAAACATTGAAGAATTTGTTGCATTTAACCATTTTTTTAAATAATTAATACTTCTTTTTTCTTTTGCAGAATCTCCAAACCCATCCAATAGATAGTGACTTTCAACTTTGTCTCTATTTTTGAACAAAACCACTATGTTCTCCAAATTCAAATAGCTAGCTATATGGGTTGAATGTGTAGTTATGATTATTTGTCTTCTATTATTGTTTTCATCAACTAAATTTTTTGCCAAATGTTTTTGTAATAATGGGCATAAATGTGCTTCTGGTTCTTCAATGGCAATTATTCTAAAATAATTACTCTGTTTTTCATATAGATGAGCCAAAACCACTGCCATATATAATAAATTATTTCTTCCCAATCCATTACGCTCTATACTGACCGCTTCATCTCCATATTGAATACCTATTTTCTTTAATATTTCGCTTAACTCCAAGGAACTAAATTCAAAATTTATTTTATTAGAACTCGTTTCTGTTTCCATAGATAACTTTTTTAGGTAATGTCCTATGTTCTTCCTTAGAGAGTCCAATACCATTTTATCAGACTTGATTGTTTCATCAAGTTCAACCATTTTTTTCTTTATAGCAACATAATCATCATTTTCCCGATCTCTTAGGATTCGATACAACAACTTATTGCTATTATTTGAATTTAAATCTATTTTAGCATCACGTAATGCATCTAGATACTCCATTTTCATTAATTTTAACCAATAGTTATCCATTGGTTTGTCATCACATCCACATACCACAGCATAATCATATTCTTCTATAGGAAAATCAATATAATTTTTGATTTTATCAATGTCTATTCCCTCAGATTGTTTTTGCACTATTATCAAATCATATTGTTTTAATAGCTCATCTTTTTTACGACCTTTAAAACTATAGACATAACTAATTCTAGCTTCCTTTTTGTTAAAATCATACCAGCAATCATTTATTACTGCCTCCTGTTCTTCGTCAGGGTCTAGGAAATAAAGATCAATTCTCACTTCTGGAAAAATAATTTCACTATCTTCTCTTTCAATAATGCTATTTTTAAATTTATCAATGCAGTGATAATTAAAATCTCCTATTTCAAGTTTTCTTTTTTTATACACAGAAAAATCATGTGATAACACAAGAGATATAGCCTCAAGCAAATTACTTTTTCCAATATTATTTTCACCAATTACTGTTACAAATGGCTTCAATTCTATGGAAAACTCCTCGTAATTTCTATAATTTTTAATTACAACTTTAGATATATACATATTAGTCCCCCTTTGCATCATATTCCTTACTTCACTGATTTAATATGCATAATCACATCACAAAACTCTTAATTAGTTCTATATGCGATATGATTTTATGTTAATAAATAATACAATTTAAGTTGACCGCTAACTCAAAATATTTAGTTGTTATCTTTCTCCACCCAATGTTGTCACTATATAAAACGACAAAATGAAACATTATATAATATGATGCTCCTTGAGTAAAGCCTCTACTATCTCATATTTCTTTTTCTTATATGAAATCTCAATCAACTTTATATTTTTGTCCTTTGCATATTTCCTTTTCTCTTCATCATTCCTTTGCTGAATGGCAAATCTACGCTCTCCACCAAATTTAACTACTGGCATAAAGTGCTGCTCGCCCTGACATTCAATTAATGCAACCAGCCTCTCTTTCTTGTAAACGCCAAAATCAAATCGAAGCGGCGTTTCGTTGTCTATGCCATATACACCCTCAGCCTCTACTTCAACTTTGTAATTAATTCCATTCTTTATGAGAATATCATTTACAATCCATTGAAATGAAGATATAGGATGACAATTACATGAAACTTTACTCCAATATCCATCATAAGCTCTATAACCATATTTAGTTGGAGGATAAATACCAAACTGATCACAAGTTACCAACTTCTCATTTCCACACAGATAACATTTACAACGATATTGCTTATATACAATAATGTCCCTATATTTCTTTTGATGTCTCTGTGTATAATACGGAATCGGTGGACTTTCCAAGGCATCATCCACACACTCAAGCACTTCAAGAGATTCATATTTTAACCCCACATAATCAATATCGTAGTTATTGGCATATCGTCTTGGAATTGCAGTTATAATCTGTGCATCCTTTTCTGCCTTCTTAACCAAATCTTTCTTTCGCATATCATTCCAAGCATTGCAATACTCCTCTGCTGGAATAACAGTATCTCTATCATCGACTAAACATACAGATTCATTCTTTTCGTACTTTTTTCTTTTATTATAATTTGCATTATAGGACCTTGTAGAATAAGTGAACTTTGAAGAGCAGTACAAAGGTTTATAACAAAACTTTGGTTCGGTCCGCAATGTTTCTTCAGAATAGTATCGTATTTTTCCACATTTTCTACATTTGCATTTGTAATGCGTTATTTCCTTATCTCTAAGTAGCTTCGCAATAGCCTCATCAAACTCTGAAACTGCAACAGAATTCCCGTAAACTTCAAAATTAATAGGCTGATATACAAATGCAGGTATTCTTATTGAAGCACCATCATTCACCCTAAACCTATCTTGATGCGTATACTCTCCTTCTTCCATCGACGTAACAAACTCTGCTTTTTTTTCTTTGATGTTAGAAATTCTTTCATCCATAACCTGCAAATATTCCGCTCCTTCATCAAGAATTTGCAGACATCCAAATTTCATACCAACTGTCACATCTATTTTTTCAGCAGGAATATCCAAAACAAGAATCACCCTTTCCCTTATTATTACATAACCGATTCCATTTTCACTATCATTATATCGACACTGGCACATTTTTTCAATAAAAATATATCTTCCATAACACACTGAAAGATTTGGTGTCACTAAGGCTGCCGTCAAATACAAAGCCAACCGTCAATACATTTATCGTTGGAAGCACCGTTATGACGGTTCTATAGAGTCCCTTCGGGACCGATCTCGCAGATCTCATCATCACCCAAACCAACATACTCCTGAAGAGATCAAGCTGATCTCTGATATGCGCAGACGCAACCCAGATGCCGGGCTTGTTATCTTTTGGGTCAAACTCAAGCAGCGCGGTTACTCCCGTTCCATTCCCGGTCTATACAGATTTCTCCGTAAGCAGGGAATGATGGCAGTTCATCCGCCTAATCCTAAATATATTCCAAGGCCTTACGAACAGATGGACTATCCAGGGCAGCGCATACAAGTTGATGTAAAATTTGTTCCTTCCGTATGCCTCAAAAACTCTAAAGTCATTGGCAAAAAGTTCTTTCAATATACCGCCATTGACGAATATTCCAGATGGCGCTTTGTTGAGGTTTTTGCGGAGCACATCACATATTCTTCTATGTTTATAGAACATCTGGTCAAAGCCTTTCCGTCGCCCATTGAGTGTGTCCAGACTGATAACGGCACGAAGTTTACCAATCGCTTTACTACCAACCGTGACAAACCCACGCTATTTCAGGTGCATCAGGAACAACATTGAATTCAGCACAAGGTCATACGCCCTTTTACACCAAGGCATAACGGAAAAGTTGAAAAAAGTCATCGCAAGGATAATGCGCGCTTTTATGCAACACATACTTTTTTATTCTTTTGAGGATTTTCCCCAGCAGTCAAAAGTGTATAATCTCAGGGATTACAATAACTTTCCTATGCGTCCTCTTGGATGAAAATCACCCAATCAAGTACTAAAGGATTATATGACCTCTGTGTAACACATGTTTGACAAATCTACAAAATGCAATAATTTTCTTATGATTTTATATATCTCAGTATAGGAAAACAGGTGATATACAAACTTTGCACATCACCTACTATTCACTACTAATTTATTGTTATACAAACATCTGCTGCAACAGACCTTTTTTCATTTCTTCCCACGCAGCTAATGTTGCTCTCTGCTTCTCAATAACTTCATCCAATGATGAAAGACAATCAGCAATTTTCTGCTGTTCTGCAAGGCAAGGGATTTTATAACTAACAGTCTTTAAACGCTTTGCTCCAAGATTTATTCTTGAAATCCCCTGTCCCATAAGCATGATATTTTTTCTAATATTTTCACTACGCATACAATATCCCATATATTTAGGGCACACATTACTTAAATCATTAAATCTGAATCCCATACAAAAACTATTCAAATATGGCTCATCATCATATAAATACACAGATGATAATCCAACTTCTTCAACAGTTTCCGATGACTGAGCAAAAAGAATATCACCATATAAAACCTTATTTTGTTTTTCAGTAATTCCTACATTTACCGTTCCCATCATATCTTGATTTGCAAATGTATTTTTATACACATTCATATATGTAATAAATTTTGAACTTCCTTTTTCAAAATCATCTTTGTTCTTTCCTGTTAACCCACCATAAAAAAATCCTTCTTCATCTAATATTTTTTCTTCCCACTCAGGAAATTCACTTCCATCATCCGCTTTGAATCTTACTTCCTGATTAAACAGCTTCTGCATCACACCTTTTTTACGTTCTTCCCATGCAGATACAGTTTCCTTCTGTTTCTCAATCACTGTATCAATCGTTGATAAGAACTCTACAATTTTTTGCTGCTCTGGAAGTGATGGCATGTTTAATTTAAAATCTTTAAGCACCTTAAAATATAATCTTGTACGTGTGCCACCCTTTTTCTGAGCTTTACAAAAATTCAAAAAATTTCTACTAGAGTTCAAATATTCTACAAGCAAATAGAGATTATAATTATCCTTAGTATTAAATACCGGATACTCTTTACTAACAAGTCCTTTATCAACCAAATTGTTAATATTAAAATGAAAAATGTCATCGTCACTCATATGACGATATGTAGCCACTCCACGAGGAACAACACTAAAAATTGCCGTACTATCATCTGTACTTGATTTGCTACGAAACTCATTCTGCATCATCAAACCTGTCCTCGATGATGTCATAAGCGGATATCCTGAGCTAAGAGGTACGTAATCCTGTAATTCAACCGTCATATCACCCAACGTTTTTTCTTCCCAATCAGGAAACTGACTTCCATCATCAGCTTTGAATCTCAATTTAGGTGCAATCATTATGATTCCACTTCCTTTCCAGTATTTTTCACATCAAGTTTGATTTGTCTACTGCCCGGAATCAATGCTTCTGCATAGGTAAATGACCGAATCTTAAAACTATACTTTCCACTGCCGGAATCATAAACAATTTTATATTTTCCCAAGCATCGAGAACAAACAATCACACGGCTTACCTCTTTGTGTTTATCAAAAATGTTAAGCATATCACCTGTAACAGGTAATACATTCATTTCTGTCAATCCACCATTATCGAATCCAACCGTGAAATAGTCATTTTCAATGCCTATATCTATTAAAAACCAAACTTCATCACATTTCTTTTTGTATTCGGACACCTTACCTGCGTGCTGTTCAAAAACATCTTTCAGATTATTGATAAACGCCTTATAATCAAATTTTGATGCAGCATCTAAACTTTTATTGATATAAGTTTCAATATCCTTTGCAGATGCATCCGCATCAAATTCATCATTCAGCAACTTTGCATGGTGCTTTTCGTATATCTTTTTTCGTCGACCATCAAACTTCATACTTTCAGAATCTGTATGTTTATTCAAGATGGTATCTGCTCGAAAATGTTCAATTCCAATCTTATGACCATTCTTTGTCAAAACAAAATCTGGTCGTTCTCCATCATCAATCGTATATTCTTTCAGTTTACGATTACTTTGAAGAAAGGCATCCAATGCATTTCTCTCTAATGATTTCTTTTCATCAGACACATACATTCACCTGCCTTTACAGTCCAAGCTGTCTCATAAAACTTTCAGCTTTATCAATCGCAGCTTTTGTTTCAGAATCCAGTGTCTTAATCTGAGCTTTTACAGCATCCAAATCCACTGGTTCTTCTTCCTCGAATGTATCAACATATCTCGGAATATTCAGATTGTAGCCATTCTCGATAATCTCACTCATATCTGCTACATGAGCAAATTTATCTACGTCTACACGCTTTGCATATGCATCTACAATCTTATCAATGTGTTCCTGTTCCAAGACGTTCTGATTCTTTCCAGCCTTGAACTCTTTCGATGCATCAATGAACAGAATATTTCCTGAATTGCCGTTTCTCTTGCTTTTCAGCACCAGTACACACACCGGGATTCCTGTTCCGTGGAACAGATTTGCAGGCAATCCGATAACAGCATCCAGACGGTTCAGGTCTTTGATGATATATTTTCTGATTGCTTCTTCTGCTCCACCACGGAACAATACACCATGAGGTAACAGTACAGCTACACGACCATCAGAATCATCCATGTGATAAATCATATGTTCTACAAAGGCAAGGTCAGCAGCAGATTTCGGTGCCAGCTTACCAGCTCCGCTGTATCGTGGGTCATCCTCAAATTTCTTATCAGCAGACCACTTCAAGCTATACGGTGGATTGCAGACCTGTACAGTCAGCTTCAAATCATCACCGTATTTATCATCTTTCAGTGTATCACCTTTGTAGATATCAAAGTTCTGCCAGTCTACACCATGCATAATCATATTCATTCTTGACAGGTTGTATGTTGTAGCGTTCTGCTCCTGTCCATAGAAATGACCAACTTTATGTGTGGTCAGATGTTTCTGGACTTCTAACAGCATGGATGCAGAACCGCAGGTACAGTCACCGACGGTCTTTGCTTCGTCCAGTCCAAGGGATGCAAGTGTAGCACAAAGTCTACTCGGTCCGGCAGGTGTGAAGAACTCTCCACCTTTCTTTCCGGCATCTGAAGCAAACAGACCAATCAGAATCATATATGCTGTACCCAATACATCAAACTGAGAATCCTGTAAATCAAAGTCAATGTCTGAGACCTTGACCATGACGCGACCAATCATATCGGTACGGTCTGCCACTGTCTCTCCAAGACGTGCATCCTGCAAACGCATATCATTGAATAATCCATCAAATGCTTTGTTGGATTCATGACCCATTGTAGAACCTACAAGGTCATTGATTGCTTTTTCAAAATCTTCCACGCTGAACTTATCAGCATCATTCTCGAATTTTGTAATCTTACGAATCAGGTTACGGAACAGGTTTTCCGGCTTGATGACATATCCCAGTTTGGATAAAGACCAGTCTTCTACAACAGGTCTGTAATCATCATCTGCAAATGCTTCTTCATATGTTACACCGTCATTTTCAAGGATTTCTGCCATGTACATTTCTGTACGTTCTGACAGATAACGATAGAAAATAACTCCAAGAATATAATTCTTGAACTCCGAAGCATCCATCTGTCCTCGTAATTCATTGGCAATCGCCCAGAGCTTTTGAGAAAGCTCATTTGCCTGTGCCTGATATGTATTTGTATCTGCCATAATTATTCTCCCTCTGCTTTGTATTTGTTATAGGTCTCTATTACAAATGTCTTCACTGATTTTGTCAGCTTCGTCATTTTCAGAAGACCCAGCTTGTATGCTGTCAATCTCTTACGAATATCATCATCTGAGATCGTACCATGGAATACATATTCCGTAAACAGTTCTGATACAATCATGTAATCAATCTTGTTATCAAACGCAAATTCTTCCATGTCAGCCTTCATCTGCTCTTTCTCGAACTGAGTGAATGCTTCCATGATATCTGCATCCTCTGGCAAATCATAGAATCTGGTCAGAATGAACTGTCTCATGACCTCTTTTTTGAGTCTCAATGATTCATTATCGGAACGCTCAATCTCACGCAGAATCAAATCAACATCCTGCTGCTTTTCTTCTTCTGTCTTGTCGTGAGTATTCGCATTTTTCAGCAGATTCAGGATATACACAACATTGATACGGTCAGTACGGACAAGCTCAATATCGAAATCCACATCTACTGGTACAGGTACTTTCGGATTTGGATTGTGTGTCTGGTCTTTGTAATACAGATACCAGCTCTTGAATCCTTCGTATTCATTCTCATCCATCACAACAGCAAGGTCATCCCAGGCAAACTTAGAAAATGTCTTTAAAATGGCAAGGGTCTTTGCCATTGAACGGAACGCAATGATGAACATACGGATTTCATCTTCTGACTTGAGCTGACCAGCTGCATCTACATCCGCTGTAATCTTTCTCAGTACAGGTTCCTGATTTACCCACTGATTCAGATAATACTCATAATTTTCAAGCAGATATTCATTCGGGTCTCCGTCCCCGGAGAATAATGTCAGTGCATCATCCTGCCACTGCTTGATATTTCTGTATGATACAATCTGTCCAAACTGCTTTGTCACCTTGTCTACACGGTTTGTACGGCTATATGCCTGTACAAGTGAGTGCCAGATAAGATTCTTGTCCAGATACAGCGTATTCAATGGCTTTGCATCGAATCCGGTCAGGAACATATTGACTACCAAGAGAATATCAACCTGCGGTAAATCCTTCTGTTTCAATCTCTTTGCAATATCTTTTCTGTATGCATCAAATGTATCAATCGTAAATGCTGTATTGTATAAATCACCATAATCTTTCATACAACGCTCAAGAAGTTCCTGCGAATGTTCATCTGCACCATCATCCATATCTTCATTTGCCTGATAAGAAAAGATTGCAGCCACTTTCAGCTTCTTATCATCTGGTTCCGCATCATTCAGCTTCTTGAACTCGTCATAATACTTTCCGAGGGTTTGAATCTTATCCACTGCGAACAGTGCTGTATAAATATCTTTTCCCTGTGGATACACATGCTGTTCATGATGCTCAAAGATATGCTTTGCAATGCCAGCAATACGCTCATCATCATGGTACAGAGGTTCCATGTCGATTTTATGACGCTTGCAGTATTCCGGGTCATCCAGCTGTTCCGGGTCAATACCCTTTACAGCAAGATTCCTTGCAAAGATGGTACGCTGATACTCTACTGAGAATCTAAGCACGTTACCGTCTGCAATCGCATCCTTAATCATGTATTTATGCAAGCATGAATCCAGCTTATCTCCTGCATGGAAAATATCCGCTGTGGTACGACCATCCGCACCCTTGTTTTTCTCAAAAATCGGTGTTCCAGTGAATCCGATATAATTTGCTCTTTCAAAATGCTTTTCAATCTGACCATGCATCTTTCCAAACTGGGAACGATGGCACTCATCAATGATAAATACAACCTTCTTATCCTTGTATACATCCATTACAGCTGCATATTTCAGATTCTTGACAGCATTTGCCATCTTCTGAATCGTTGTAACAATCATCTTTTTCTCAGATGATTTCAGCATATTGATAAGTACAGCGGTGCTGTCCGTATTGTCTACACAGTCTTTTTCAAAACTGTTATATTCATCAACGGTCTGGTCATCAAGATCTTTTCTGTCAATCAGGAATACGACCAAATCTACCATTGATTCATCACGCAAAAGCTGTGCCAGCTTAAATGATGTCAGCGTCTTTCCTGAACCTGTGCAGGCAAATACATAACCATCCTGATTTACTTCCAGTACACGCTTCTTCGCAGCCTTTACAGCGTAAATCTGGTATGGTCTCATGACCATCAATACAGGCTCCGTGGTCTTAATGACCATGTATTTATCCATCATCTCTGTAATAGCTGATTTGCGGAAAAATTCACCTGTGAATGTGTTCAGGTCATTGATACGTGTATTCTTTTCATCTGTCCAGAAGAATACAAGAGATTTCAAGATTGGATTATACTGACCATCTATCATCTCATTTTCATTACAGAAATACTTCGTCTGTACAGAATTGCTGACCACAAACAGCTGCAAATATCTGAAAATACCCTTGAAAGAAAACTTTCTGTATCTGTTAATCTGGTTAATTGCTTCGTTGATTTCCACGCCGGGGCGTTTCAATTCAATCTGTACAAGCGGTAAACCGTTGATAAGGACGGTCACATCATAACGATTCTTATACACTACATCGTCTTTATGTGCCTTGTCCATTGTAACCTGATGTGTTACCTGATAGATATTTCTATCTGTATCGCCAGAGAAGAAATCAATATACACTGATTCTCCATTATCCAGCTGTAACACATATTTATCACGAAGAATCTTTGCTGATTCATACACAGAATGATTATCTACATGAATCATAATGCGGTTGAACTCAGCATCTGAAAATGATGCATCATGTCCCTTTTCTGCCAGCTTCTTTGCATTGAACTTTGCAAGCTGTTCACGGAAATTGGCAAGCACATCATCATAATTATCTAATTTTATGAATTTGTATCCGATACCTTCTAAGCGATCTATTAAAATATCTTCAACTTCGTATTCAGAAATGTGTGGCATATTGATAATACCTCCTCTCTGCTAAACAGCATATTATATACTTCCATCATCATTCTATGAAATCTTAGTTATTATATTTACCCCTTTCGCTCCAACAAACACGCAGTTTCCACATGCACAGTCTCAGGGAATAAATCCACATTACTGACCCTCTTCAACTCATACCCGCGCTCCTGGAACACCGCCAGATCCCTCGCAAAGCTTGTTGGCTTACAGGAAATATACACGATGTTTTTCACGCCATAGTCAATGATCTTTTGCAATGCCTTTGGATGGATGCCGTCGCGTGGTGGATCAAGGATGATGTAGTCTGGTTTTTCCTCGATATCATCAATGACTTTGAGGACATCTCCGGCTATGAATTCACAGTTATCCAGACCATTGAGGGCTGCGTTTTCTTTTGCAGCCTCGACAGCCTCTTCTACGATCTCGACACCGATGACTTTACGGGCAACAGGTGCTATGAGCTGTGCGATCGTGCCTGTTCCGCTATACAGGTCAAATACGACTTTATCGTGCAAGTCTATCGTATGTGTCTCTGTGGCATTGCCACCTGATGCTTTTCCGTTAAGCGCATCACCGCCCTGTGCGTTTTCTTCACCCGGTGCATTTTCTTCGTCTGGTATATTTTCTGCCATATTTCCGTTTCCGGTTTCTCCTGCATTTCCAATATTAATCTCACCTAACACATACTCGCGGGCACGCTGATAGAGCACTTCTGCCCCGCTTGTATTTGTCTGGAAGAAGGAGAATGGGGAGATTTTGAAGGTGAGTCCCAAGACTTTTTCTTCAAACCAATCTTTGCCATATAAGATTTTTGTCTCGTCGCTTTGTACGACATCGCCCAGACTGTCGTTACAGATCTGCAGAATACCTGTGATCTGTCCCTCAAGAGGGAGGGCAAGCAGGCGGCTGACAAGCTCGCTATAATCGATTTCCTGCTGTGTGGAGGTGACGAGTGCTACGAGCATATCACCGGACACTTCGGCACGGCGAACGAGCAGATGACGAAGTACGCCCTGATGATCGCGTTTATGGTAATATGGAATGTTGTTTTCTTTGGCGTATTCTCGCACGCAGGCAAGGACTGCGGAGTAATCGGGATGTACGATCTGACAGCCCTCCGCATCGACGATATCATGAAAGCTTCCTTTTTTGTGCAGACCGAGCGTCAATGGACCGTCTTTGACGGCATCTCCAAAGGAAAATTCCATTTTGTTACGGTATCCCCACTCTCTGTACTGTCCATCTTTTCGTACTGATAAGATTCCATCGTACTGATAACCATCTCCTTCGTAGACGGCATCGATCAAGCGAAGCACTTGTTCTTTTTTGAGGGCGAGCTGCTGTTCATACGGAATTTCCTGATAGTTGCAGCCACCACATGTACCAAAATTTGGACACTTCGCCTCTCGCGTTTCTAACTGTCCCTTTTTTAGGACAGTGCGCAATCGTCCTTCACATTTATTTTTGCGTGCTTTCTTGACGGAGAACTCTACTGTCTGTCCGGGAAGCGCACCTTTTACGATAGCATATTCGGTTGCCACGCTTTCGTCAGGCTGTGGCACCTGCGCCTTTACAACTGCTTTATTCGGAAAGTCAACACGTTCTACCACGCCTGTTAAAATCTGTTTCTTTTTCATGTCTATCCTCATTTCTGTAACTGCAGATTTTATATTTATCTATTTCTGCATCAATAATTTTCATGCTCATTCATTTCTGCATCAATAATTTTCATGCTCATTCATTTCTGCATCAACAATTTTCATGCTCATTCATTTCTGCATCAACAGTTTTATTGCTCGTTCATTTCTGCATCAACAATTTTTATGTTTATCTAAATCTGCATCAACAGTTTTATTATTCATTTATTTCTGCACCGCAGATTTTCCATTATTCTCTTGGCTTGTCCGCAAAGTTACCCATGATCTTTAAGTTGCTTGCATATTCTTCGATCGACGCCATCGCATTTCCCACACCGGAGTCCTGCAGATTTCCGGTAAAGTCAACGAAGAAACGATATTCCCAACTGCTTTTGTGCATTGGTCGGGACTCGATCTTAGTTAAGTTCAGATCGTTATAATAAAAGTTTGCCAACATATGATACAGGGCACCAGCCTCATGTTTTACTTCAAATGCAATGCTGACTTTATTGGCATTTTTTACATATATTTTTTGATTTGAAATAATGATGAAACGAGTATAGTTTTGGTTGTGCTGATTGATTTTTGGCTGCAGCACGGTAAGACCGAACTCCTCAGCTGCGCGCACACTGGCGATCGCTCCCTGTGATCTGTCACCCTCTTCTGCAATTTTCTTAGCAGCGCCTGCCGTGCTGTCATATTCCACACCACGAATGGCAGGATGTTCCTCTAAGAAATCAGCACACTGCAGCAAGCCCTGTTGATGAGAATACACAACTTTCAGATCATCGATGGAAGCTCCCGGAAGTCCCAGTAATGCCTGATCGACCTTGATAACATGCTCTGCCACGATGGTCACATCGTGATCGACCATCAGATCATAGATGTCTGCAATGCTTCCGGTGGAAGTGTTTTCAATCGGCACAACGCCATACAGTGCCTCTCCATTTGCAACAGTCTCCATCACTTCTTTAAAAGTTGTTTTATTAAAAGAGGTGATCTTATCCCCAAAATATTCCAACATCGCCTGCTCGGTAAAGGCTCCTTTTTCCCCAAAATAGACAACTCTGGTGTCTTCGTTGACATCCAGTTTCTCTACTTCACGAAATGGAATATGGTTTACTCCGGGACCAAGTTTTTGATACTGATATTTACGGCTGATGGACATGATCTGGCGAAACAGATCCTCAACTGCTGTCTCGTTAAATTCATTATTTGCCATCTTACGCATTGCTGCGATCTTTTCGTTCTCACGCTGTGGATCATATACCTTCTTTCCGGTACTGCGCTTATACGCTGCAACGTCGTTGGCAACGTCCATTCTGTCCTGAAAGAGACGAATGATCTCTTTGTCAATTTCATCAATTTTTCTGCGGCTTTCTGCTAAATCTATTACCATATTTTTATTCACTGATCTGTCAACCAGCTTATCCTTTCTCTCGGTTTCTTCCGAGCTTTCTTTATCCGGCATATTATGTGATAACCCTATCGCTATTAGAATACCATATTCCTTACCCTCTGTACAAGGAATACAACAAAGTGGGCTTGCCCACTTTGCGCGTCACCGCTGGGTTGCTTGTGCAACCTTCCTCTGTGCGGTGATCGCATCCTCGCGGAGCGTTTTTTACTTTACTCAAACTTCCCATACCTCAAATCCTTCACAACCACATATTGCTTATTATGTCAAAGAATACTAAGAATTTTGCAGCCACAACAT
>ERZ773200.2081-NODE-2081-length-15260-cov-99.593752_pt1 | contig 15260 bp, 28 predicted proteins | sample MGYA00581008_ERZ773200 | MGnify/ENA primary metagenome ERZ773200 (study PRJEB29015, sample SAMEA2737770) | human gut metagenome | biome: human gut; feature: human-associated habitat; material: faeces | place: China | collected 2012 ... | reverse complement strand
ATTTCAGCGGCACGGGCTTTTGATACTTCCAGCGTTGTAGCGCCGAACTCCTGCCATACTCTGACAGTAGCCGGGTCGAGACCTAAAATATCAGCCACGTTGCTCTGACGCGTCGCATCGAGGCGCTGGAATTGTCCGGCAATGTCGCTGTAAATATCCTCACGTGTACGCCCCGTGGGATTATCGACACGGATTCCCGCAACCGCCAGTTGCTGAATCATCCCGGCGTCACCGGTCTGAATGCGGTTAATTCCGCGCTCGATATTTAAAAGGCTGTTTGTTGTCGCTTGCCGGTCGCCGCCGCGCTGTTCGGCCAGTGCACCAAGTCCGTAAACCTCAGTTGGTCCGAACTGACTGGTCACAAGCTGGTTGTTCAGGTCATAAGCCTGTTGCGCTTTCTTCGACTCAAACGCCCACGCTGCGCCGACACCCGCGGCAACACCGGACATCGCAAGTCCGGCAGCTTTGAATGTGGTGACCAGACTCATAATGCGTGATTTTGAATTTTCTACACCAGTTTTGACACCCTTGTCGAGCGACTTACCGACATCGTCCATCTGGCCACCGGCTTGCTCCGCCGATTTGCCGAGGTTATCAATGTCTTTTTCAGCCTGTTCAGCACCTTTACCATCGTAAGAGATGCCGAGGCCGATGAGGAACTGCGTGATGATATTAGCCATTATTCAGGCACCCACAGAAGATGGTTATCAACGCCGAGGTTGTCAATGGTTACCTCATCACCCACGAAGAAGAAGCGACCCAGTCCGGCGCGGTATGCTTTACTGACCTCAGCATTTGGGACAAGTATTGCACCGGTGATGTAGTTGATACCATCCTGTGAGACAGTCATTGTCCACGCGGGCTTGTCGGTATAGCTGATGTAATCCAGCGCAAAGTCGAGAACGTTGTCGCCCAGCTTGACCGTAAAGGTCTGATGAGAGTTGACCGTACCGTTATTTAGGGGAATTTCTTGCATTGTTTATCGCCTCAATATACTTACCCTGCAATTCATCCATCGCAAAGTGAAATTGTTCGACTTCAGCAAGCGATATTGTACCATCTTTTAACTGCGCCCATGTACAAAGAGGTGGGCACACTCCCTCGATACCCGTGCAAACCCGCATAAAGTACCAGTTAACCGGGCTGGGTCGCCCGGTGTCCCTTACTCGTCTTTGTTTGCGTTTTGCACGTAATCGAAAAAATCAGCGTAAACCCACAGAAACAATTCAGCCAGCAGAGTATTCAGCGTCATCATTTTACCGGGGAAATCATTCACTGTGATTTTCGTGTTGGTACCCGCTGTCATTGCTTTACTCAGGAGTACCTCGGCAATGCGTTGCTTGATGTGATGCGGCACAGCGGTGAGCAACAGGGTTACATCTTTGACGCCAAGTTCACCGCCGTTTTTGTAAACGTTGGCAGCGTGTGCGATAAACTGCGCGCTCACCAGGGATAACAGTTCATCCTGCTCAATTGCGGAAGGCATCGCGGCGTTCACGGTGATGTCGCCAGCGGTAAAAGTTTTAACGAGTGACATTGTTATTTCTCCGGTTGTTAGTCGTTACAGTGTACACTTGACGAAATCATCAATCAATTGTTGACGGTGGCGTCAAGGTGGGTTATAGTCACCCCAACAGAACAACAGGAGAGTACAAAATGATTCGTGAACAAGACCGTAAAGCATGGCGCAAATTTAAAATTCAGTTGGTAGTCATTATGGCTGCGGCACTGTCGGCAACAATTTACTGCAACAGCGCCCACGCTGCACAGGGTAAACAATTCCAGATTTATGACGGGCAGACTGACACGATTTGCACGTATCATGAAAACGAATTTGGTTATGCGGAAAGTGATGACCCGGCGTATATGGGTACCGGCGTTTGCTGGCGTAAAGATATGATGGATAAAGCAAACTTTCATATTCGGAGCAAAAGAAAATGAGAAGAGTGACAAAAGAAAATCTGAGTGTACAAATCGACCGACTGCGCAAAATAAAAGATGAGCAAGGTCAGTTATCGATGAGTAGTGAGTACACGCTTCAAGCGTATGAGATGCTCCTGGCGACGATGGAGGCCGAGCCGGATTGTAATGAGCGCCAGCTTTTCTGTTCAACCGATACGTCGAGGATGAAGAAGGTAATTTCTGTCTCTGCTGGGACCGAGGGTACGCCACTATATCGCCACGCGCAGCCAGCGCCGGCAGTGCAATGCCCATTCCCTTGTGGATGGGACAATTTGAACAAATTGGCTATTCGGGATGCCGCGCTCGTTGCTCGTGGCTTAGTCGAAGGTGAACCAACTACTGAGGCGCAACGTCAGGCCGCCATATCGAACAATGACCGGCTGCTGAAAGTTATTTCCGCCTGCCGCGCCGCCATGCTCAACCAGAAATAACTAAGGGGCCGATTGGCCCCTTTCGTTTAGCTTGCCGGACCCTTTGTCGCAGTCCATGAATTGAACTCAAAAATCCACTGGTCATCGGTAATTGTCTGACCACCGCGCCCGCGCGGACCATCGTTCACAATCACACCTTCCGCACCGACAGCAGCATCAAGCGTGCCAATCTGAGTATAGGTTAACTCGATGTTAGCCTTGCTCAGAAACAGCCCGTTGATATACGCGGAGTCAGCTGAACCAGGGTTGAGGTTCAGCGTGACACGACGACCCGGGTTAATGCGGTCCAGACGAATAGCATTACCGCCCAGACCACGGCGCAACGCAGTGGACGCGTCAATCGGTTCATCGGTGTACGGTGGGTCAGACTCCCCGAAATCAGAAATGATTCGGCCATTAATTGTGATGACCGTGTTACTTGTGGAAAAGTTTTCTAATGACATCGGTCATTCTCCATTAATAAACGTCAACGGTGACGTCACAGATGCGGATGCTGCCAGCTTTGAACACACGCATGTTAATCGGTGCAGACTTACGTGCCGCGCGGTCAGAATCGGACAGGTCGAGAATATCCGTCGCTTTGGTCAGCACTTCGAAGCCATCGGTGTACGCTTCCAGACCAGTGTCGGGGCTGGTGTAATTGCGCGGGCCGAGATAGCGGTTACGGATGTACTGTTTACCGACACGTTTGGCCGCACCAATGAGCGCTTCCTGACCAACCGGAGTCTGCGGAAGTTTGGTGGTCTGATTAACGATGGTGTTGTACAGTTCCACGCGCAGAGAGTTCACGAAGGCGTCCAAATCGACGATATCGGAAATAGACTCACCGTAGGTGCTGTGTGACCACGTCTGTAACCAGCGACCACTGTCAGCGCTACCTTGCAGGTCGAGCACACTGTAGAATGCGCAGCGTTTGGCAACCATCGCGTTCTGTTCGGTGTCGGACAGGTCTTCAGCAGCAACACCAGGAGATTTCTTAAACTCAGTGTCAATAGTGCTGTTGTCGGCGCTGTAATTGACTGAGGCAGAATGCTTGATAAGCGCATAGGCCGCATATGGGTCAGTTGCGTGAGCCACGGTGAATGCGTGACGATAGCCCAGCGTGTTCAGCTGTGAACAGATGTCATCGCCGGCGTCCGGGTTGCGAATTTTAACCACAGCCTCACCGGTCTGGCTGTTCGGGAACATGACACTGTTCTCTTCACACCAGGATGCGATCAACAATACGTCTGCCTCTGTTGCCAGCACGTCTTTGGTAACGAGGGTCCAGTACCAGTAATGCTTGTCAAATGCTTTGGTCAGCGTTGCTTTGATATCGGCATCATCGTCAGCGGTAGCCCACACGGTGAGTTTCGGTACCGCCGGAGTAGAGCCGAGGAATTTGGCACCGGCCTTGTACGTCTCGGTTGTGGTGGCAAAGTCAGCAGCGAGGGAAGCGGTGGAATAGTAGGTGCGCACCGTGTCTTCGGTGAAACCTACCGGGAGTTCAGAGTTTTTAGCAAACAACATCGCGGAAGCGAAGTTTGCCGTACTCAATCCCGCCGGAGAAATCCGGGTTGTAATCGGGATGATTTGTTCAATTGGAAAAGACATTTACGAGTCCTCGTAAGTTACAGTGTGCACACGTTGACCATTATATCGAAATTTCACCGGATTGATAGTTCACACCGGGTTCGGTATCAACATATCTTAACTGAAGCGTACCATTTTCGAAATATACCTGGTCCATACCCTCACCAATGGTGAAAGGAACGTGCAGAATATTATTCACTGTCACCGTATTCACCGCTTCGTAAAGCAGTTTAACGATGATTTGCGCACGCTGTTCGAAGTTGCTCGCCTGTAGTGCTGTCAGGTTGTTAACAGGTTCAGTCCCGCCCCATCCGATACCAGCTTTCCACAGGGGCCAGCACACGTCCGGGCGCTTGTGACATTCCTTCAGCATTTCGGCGTACCGCATTGCTTCACCACGGAAGAAATTAATTTCACAGGATGCGACAATCTGCGCGCGAACTTCATACACGATAGTATCATTTGCGCCGTCAGTCATAATGATGTTCGCCTGACCGCGTTCACGAATGCTCTGACGTGGACGCACAGACGCGTATGGGCCGTTCGGAGACGGTCCGTTGGGGTCGGCAAGGATACACTCGCTGACGCCCGTCACGTTGAGTATATGCGGCCTGAGAGCCGCAAAGATTTCATTGTTGGTCATAGCGGTCCACGATTACCTTACAGTATTTACGCCACGGGCGATTGTCGGTGCGAATAACCTTCCAGCGCTGACCCAGGAATACCCATTCACCATCGAGTGCGATTGAGTCGAGGTCACCATTGTTAACGTATATTTTACGCGGGTCAACGATGCGCTGACCGCCCTGTTGCAGAAAATCAATTTCCTTGTCGTTCAGTGGCTGAATGTTCACCATGAATGCAACTGGTGCGGATGTCACGGGTGTCCAGATACCGTCCACGTGTGAGCCAGATTTACCCACGTGTGTCGCCGGTACAGATTTAAACACGTTGTCAATATGACCACGCATTGACAGACTCATAAGATACCCTCGTCAGGTTTTTCGTTGGTGACCTTGTACGTCACGCTCGCCCGTAAAGCGCCTGTGCTGATAAGTGGATTACTGGAACCCTTTTGAGCGACAGTGTATGCACTGTTTGGCGGTTGCTGTAAATCGGTCATGTATTGCTGTACCGCACCGGCTGCAAATGCGCCTACTTGCTCCAGCACCTGGTCAAGCGGTAAATCATTAGCTATACCATGAGCGATGGTGTCCACGATATCCTGTTTACCACTCTGTACACCGGGTATCAGCCAGGGGCGCGGCGGGATAGGTGCGGGATTGCCGTACAATTTGTTATTCGGGTTACCATAATTCAGCAATGCGCCAAGCTGGGCATTTGTCATACCGGAGTCAGGATGTTCACCTGCGTCCGAATGGATGCCGACAGTCACAGTCTTTTGACCGGCTTTAGCGTATTGCTCCAGTTTCGAACGTATTGCCTGTTTGGCTTGCTGCAGCGCTTTGATGTTGACTGACATAGTGTGTCCTCATTTGTCAAGCTATTATCACACAACGTTGCGCCAGTATCTACACACCCCGTTGAAACTCGTTCGGGGTACTTCATCGGGGTATAAAAAACTCTTTAGTTTTCAGTACTATACTACTTATTACCCCTATACCCTTATAAAATAGTAATTAGTAGTAATAGAAAGTATATAATATATAGTATAAATGTAGTATATATACATGATGTATACTTTATAGGGTTTATAAGAAGGAAGAAGGGCAAAATGTACGGGGTATTCGGTTATGCGCGTAAGTCGATGATTGTGAAAGTAAATTCTCCACCCCTATGATTTACCATTTTCGGGTAAAATGAGGTATTGACGAATACGTCAACCACTGATACACTCATTCTATAAATTACAGAGAGGGGTAACACCGTGTCATTTGCATCTTATATTTTAAAAAAAATAAATTATGTCCCCGAAGAGGAAGTGAAGTCCGATGAGAGTCGGGCGCGCCAACGTGAACACTCTGCATCTCATGACATTCCACAAGGTGTTGTACAGACATCGCGCGGACCAATGCGAATTACAAAAAGTGGAAAAATAGATGGCCGAAGTCTGGCACGAGGGAAACCCAAAAATTGGGACCGCGTGCCACGCGGAGTGAAATCGTATGAGCACATCATCCTTCGTGACATCTTTGAAAATGCGAAACCCGGTGAGGAATTTGCATGGGACTGGAGAACGGAAGCAACATATTCGGACATTAAGTTGCGAACCGCACAGTTGACATACGCATACAAAATCGCGGAGATATACGAACATAAGGTCTCGCTTTCCGCAAAACCAGGGTACATGGTGATTAAATATGTGGGCAATAAAGCATAAGTCCGGAACAGTTTTATTTACAACGAAAGATAAATTTATCGCGCTTAACCGCGCACAACATGGCTGGAGAGTTGAAGAAGTGAGTGAAATGAACGTTTACCTGTCACGTCCTGGTGCACGTATTCCAACGTATGCAACGTCAGGAAGCGCGTGCTTCGATATTTATGCTGCACTCGATAAACCAGTACCAGTTCGCAACGGTGAGCCTGTAATCATTCCTACAGGGCTTAAATTTGATATACCAGTTGGACATGCTTTGATGATTTACTCACGCAGTGGTCACGGATTTAACAGTGATGTCCGTCTGTCAAATTGCACCGGTGTCATTGACAGTGACTACACTGGTGAATTAATGGTTAAGTTGACGCAGGATGTTGGCCATTGTGAAGGTGTGTTCTGGGTTAATCACGGCGACCGGATTGCGCAGGGGATGTTGATTCCGGTCGAACAAGTGACGTTTAAGCAAATCAATGAACCACCTCAACAGAAAACTAACCGTCAGGGTGGCTTTGGGAGTACCGGAAGTTAACTCACGATACGGAAGGTTAACTATTACAACGAATTGTACAAAGGCGCAGCGGAATTCGTGAAAGCATTCATGTCTTGCAAAGCCCCGTGAGGGGCTTATGTTGATTAGCTCGATGCGATAATGCCAGAGGCGCGCAGCTGTGTAAGCAGGTTATTTAATTTTGTCGCAACCGCGTTAACAGCCGTGGTTGCCGAGGTAGCCACGGCTGTTGCATCCTCTCCCGATACCGTCTGCGAGCCGACATTGGATACCGCTGAGCCTTGCGTGAACTTATCACCAGCCATTGCCGTTGATGCAGTTGTGCCAATGACCAGACTTGAAGTGCCCGCGCCAATTGCGGTGCGTGCTGCGGCGGCATTCGCACCCGCGGCGATAACAGCAGGTTTCCCGGTAATGTCATCCCACGCCACAGAGCCGCCACTTGAAGCGGTCACGGTTCCCATCATTTGAATCATTGTATTGTTACGGATGATTGGCGCACCTAATGGTTGAATGTCATCAGTCATGACAGCCATCACAGCGTCAGCCAGACCCCGGGGGTCTACACCAACAACAGCTTGATAATCGTCGGAGATGTACCCGCTTACCGGCTCACCTGTGACAACCACCTGTCGAGGCGCACCACCTTGTATAAATATCTCACCAAGTGGCGTTTTGCCTGTTGCAGCATTGACGAGCGCAACGAGTTCGCTAACTGTATTAGCAGAAAGAACTTCGTAAGTTGTTACCGACATTCAATTACCTCATATGGCTAATGCGCCCATACCGACGCGTTTACGGAGCCTGTAGAACTGCTGCCCATACACGGACCAGGTTAGCCAGTCGTTGTTGACCTCAAGCATTGCCGGGACACGATACGAAATAGACTCATCCCCTACGGATTTTGTCGCCACGTTCAGACGTGCCTCCTGATTGACGTCACTGTTCAGTCCTTCCGGATAGTAAACAGCGAGCCAGTGTGCAGCATAATAGAACATACCGCGCTGCTTTAAATTTCTGCAGTCAGCCTGATATGTTCCCCAGCGTGGACTCCCTGTCTCCGTGTCAGCCTCACACAGTGCGTACTGAATGAGGCTGTCCGGGAAATCGGTAGTGGACGAGAAAGCCTGACCGCCGAGCGGCCAGATGCGAAAATCTGCGATGACTTCGGCGGTGATGTCCATGTTATATACCTATGTTAATTAAGAGGCGGCTTTTGCTACCTCAATTTCTTGCTGAAGTCGTGACTTCTTCCAGCGCGCGTCAACTTTGATACCCAGTTCTTCGGCTTCCGCACGAAGTTCGTCGATGGTCACATCCTCGGCGTCTGAGTCAGGATTGACCAGTTCGCCACTTGTGACAACCAGTTCGCCTGCTTCCTGATACGCACTAACCAGGCTGTAAATCGCCGGAGTAACTTCGAATTCTTTCGAATTACCCGGCGCCAGCATACGTTCCATCACGTCTTCTTCGCCCGGCATCATGAACGGACGCGCGGAAATGTTTTTTACAGTAATCATAAATCACCTTTAGTTGCAATACTTACCCGTTGTCATTTTACCCACAACAACTTGTCCTGTCCAGAATCATAGATGCGTGAGACACCTTCTGATTCGTACCATTGCGTCTGTGTCATTCCATCTGGTGCGCGGTTCCACTTCTCACGTGATTCGGTTGTACAACCGTTTACAATGCGAAACCCTACCGTCGTGGCTGAAAGTGTGAAACCAGCATTGGTATAACTGGAACCGCTAAACAAATCCCGGTCAACATATGAATAAGCGCGGATGATGTTGTTAACCATGGTAGCATGTTTCCACAGGCGGGACAGTCCACCCGGAACATTACACGCAGTTGCATATCGTACCAGTTCCCATTCATTCTTTTTCTGCCAGTTTGTCAGACTGATTACGGCGACTAATGTGTCATCGTGTTGCAGACCATAATGAACGGTCGCACCACGGAAACCCTGTACGTGATGTTTCTCCATGAATGTCTTCGCTTCAGACGTCGAAACTTCCACGATGTTACATTTGCGGGCAAACACTTTGTTGGATGTCACGCCGAGTGCATTACGAACAATATTTTCCACCTGTTCGCGTCGCTCATTCCAGATGTCCTCACGAATGCTTATCAGACGGTATCCAGCGGCTTCCACGCGATGACGCTTGGCGATGTGATACTTCTTGTCCTTCGTGCGCTCATCGTGCCAGTACAGGCCGTTAAATTCGATTGCCAGATTGCGCGACGGCACTACAACATCAAGTTCCAGCGGTCCAATGGTTGTACGGTCAGATTGTACCGCATCGGGACAGATGGAATGGACGAAGTTGAAGACTTCTGTTTCGGCTTTGGATACTCCGGAGTTGGAGCATTTGGGGCAACCTGAACCATGATGCGAGTGATTGTGTACCGTTTGTGTGAATGTGCCATGAATTTGACAAACCAATTGAATTTTGTCGTGAGAGTTTGAAAATGACACATTGTCATAATTATATTTGTTTCCGTGATGTTTTTGAGACTTCATCCGGAAGTCATCGACCGTCAGTTTGGGATGGGTACATTCGAAGCAACCCAAACCGCGAAGATGGGCAGACGGACGTTGCCAAAATTCACCATGTTCAGGACAGATTATGCATACTTTATCGTGAGTTCTGCGATACTCAACCTTCGAATAATCGAATTTATTACCGTGAATCAGTTTTGATTTTCTAATGAAGTTGTCAACACTACCACGTCTTTTATCACCTCTCGACGTCAAACCACACTGTGGGCACCCTTTGCCGTTTTTGTGGTTGTGCGGAATTTGACGAAATCCCCCGTGAATACGGCAGATAATAATGGATTCGGTCCGCATGGACGTGTACTCGAATTGCGAGTAGTCATACTTATCACCGTGCACAGTTTTAAACAACTCAATCAATTCATCTTTGTTTATTTTTTTAGGCACTCTGTAGTCTCCCGCATAAAGTGAAGACACTGTACCATGACGTAACACAAAAGAAAAGCCCTCCGAAGAGGGCTTGGGATGTCGCTGAGGGTAGGTATTACAGCATGTCGAGGTAGATTGCGCTCAGAGGGTAGCGAATTTCGGTGCCCGAAATCTTATACTCTGCCGGTACAGTTACGGCCAGACTTTTGTTCTGCGGCGCCAGCATACGGAACGGAATCGGCTTGGCAACACCCAGGTTGCGGTCGTTCTTCTCGTAAATGAGCACGCGGTCTTTGTTGCTGTTTGACACACCACCTGCGGCCAGTTCCGCAGCGGTCAGCTGATAACGAACCTGAATATCAATTTCCTGCCCGGTCATCAGGGTAAAGGAGTTATTGATTTTAAAATGCTCCATAACGGTACGGTCGGTATACCCAGTCATCAGCGTGCTGTTCATGCGTTTCCACAGGTCCGGGAATACGCGGATGGTATTCGGCAGGTGGAAGTTTTTGGACAGTTTGATGATGTCGAACAGCGGGTCGTTGAGCATGTTAAACAGCTCCTGACCGGTGGCAGTGGTGTAGTCAACAGATGCCTTGGTCACGGTCACATTGCTATTATTGAACAGACCGGACATTCCCAGCTGTGAGTCGCCGAAGTACGCCACTTTCTGACTGTGTTCTTCATAGCCACGATATGCCAGCTGCTGCTGCATGGTGTCAATCGGCATGTTCTGAGACGCAGTGGTGCGCAGCTCGTCGATGCTGTAGTGACACTCGATGCCGCCGTAGTTCAGCGGTACAGTGTGGAGTTTCGCAGACTGAGCAACGCGCGGCAGGTCCATAGCGTTTGCGCCGATGAACTTCCCAACCGTAACACCATCGTATGACCGGTACTGCCAAGTCGTTGCAAACTCCGGAATGCCGGACACAACCGGAATATCCTGCAGATAGGTAATATCCGCATACGGAGTCGCGTAAATGGTCTGCTCAATCTGTGCCAGCTGAGAGATGTAGAACGCGATACCGCCGTCAGCATCACGGAATTCAGCCGGAACGTTGATAGCGTTTTGACCGTCCAGATACTGTTTGACCCACGGGTTGCCCGCGATAGTCTGTGCGTCAAGTACAACGCTGTTTAACTTATCCATTATTAACCCCCAACAACCAGAGACAATTTAGCCAGACCACCGGTGGTTGCGGCAGTGAGGAATTTAGCGCCAGGAATGGCAACCGACAGAGTTGCATCAGTACCCGCTGCCTTAGCGAAATCACCGGTCTGAGTCGCACCAACACGCAGATACGCGGCGTCACCATCAATAACATCCTCTGCTACGGTCACCCAGATTGCGCCAGCGGTGAGTACGGATGCCGGACGATCAACCGGAGCACCGAAAGTTGCACCATCAGCGTAAGAGCGGTTCAGTTCACGAACCAGTACGCCCACGAAGTTGTCAGCTGTGGAATCAGCAGTTGCAGCCTTAAAGCCTTTCTCGCCGCTACGTACAACACCTTTACCATATGCGACGGTTGCGGTGTCATCGTTAATTTTGGAAACGATATTCGCTACTTGTCCGTCGGCGACCATCCCGGTAAAGGCTGCGTCGTGATTCAGACCGTAGCTGGTTGCAGTAATAGCCATCTATGTCACCCTTATTTAAGTTTGCCAGTCTGACGCAGCAGTGCTTCTTGTGCGCGGGACAGTACAGGTTTTGTGTCGGCTACCGGCTGTTTGATGTCTTTAGCGGCATCTTTAGCCAGTTGCTCAAGCTGTGAGTCTACCACAGGTTTCACCGGTTCTTCTACAGCCATGTCGAAAGCGGCTTCAACATAGGCGGCAGATTTTTCAGCCCAGTCAACAGACGGACGTTTAACAGCGAGAGCGGCACGTTTGATTGCAACCGGGTCCATGCTGTCACAGGTGAATCCATCGCCAGCAACTTTACGCGCTGATGAGGTAACACGTGCAATTGCTTCCACGCGTGCTTTCAGGGCTTCGTCGCTGCATTTGGTGGTCAGGTCGGCAACCTGTTCCATTGCTGCGTCGAGTTGAGCCTGTACGGTTTCTTTGGCGGCTTCGGCGTCACTGACACGCTGTTCTAAGCGTTTGAACGCGTCTACCACCGCAGCATCCGCCACATCAACTTTTAGCCCGGTGTCAGTGGTGATTTGATACATGGGTTTTTTCTCCATATTATCGAAGATACGCGCCATTGCACCCGCACGAGCACGGTCAACAATTGCAACGTGGTTAATTTTAATCCGAGTCTGCCGGAAGTCGTATGGTTCACCTTCCGGCGTTGTCCCTGGTGTGTCATCATACACCGCCGTGTAACCCGCTGACAACTCACACTTACCGGTTTCGACAGCCTTAATCGCGTCTTTATCCTTGATAACCATATCCACAATGACAAAATCGCCATCCTGACGACCAACACTCGTTACAACACCAACGGAAGTGTTACGGTACGTGGAAGCATTGACAAGCGTAGGAGGATGGTTATTCGTGACATCTGCGCCGAGATAGCTCTGAAGTGATTCATCGTTAAACACTTCTTCGGCGGGACGGTACACACGGATAATGTCGTTCGGTGCGCGACCTTTCAGTCTCAGTTCCGAAGCGAGATATTCCTGAATACCAGTACGAGCGGCTTTACCCGGCACACGCAGAAATCCCTCATCCGTGTAAACACGTTGGGAATTCAGTGCAAAACTTTTACGGTCATTGTGCGTTACGGTGATTTGCATGTTGACGAGTCCGTCAGAGTATGCCATAGTGATAATCGTTAAACACATAATACATATATTTCATAGGAGATACAACATGACCGACATGGTCAACCATCCGTCACACTACACACAAGGTAGTATCGAATGTATCGACGCTATTAAGGCCGCCACCGTTGGTAAAACCGGTATCGAGGCGGTATGTGTGGCGAATGTCGTTAAATATCTGTGGCGCTACGAAGAGAAGAATGGCCTGGAAGATGTGAAAAAGGCTCGCTGGTATCTGGAGCGTCTGATTAATGAACTGTCGGAGGGTGAATGATGAACATCGCGTGGTTCGGCCGTAAATTCACATATAACTGGTTCATGTGCATGCTGGGGATATTGTGTGTTAAATGGTTCGGAATGGACGATGCACTATGGTGGGCATTGATTCCCGCATTATTTTTCGGTTTATCGAGAGATACCGAGTATTCACACGGATATTGGTTTTTAAGAAATAAGGAGAACAACAAATGAACGCACCGTACGCATATGAAGTGACAACCAACCGCGGTACGACATATCTGGTCCGCGCGGGCAGTGTGGCGCATAACAACGCTGTTATGTTCGGGTATAAACTGAAACCGTTATACGAGGGTGAGTGATGATGACTACACATGAATTAAAAATACTCCCGGAACATTTTCTCCCCGTTCTGGACGGTTTAAAACTTGCTGAATTGCGTAAGAATGACCGTGATTTTCGAGTTGGAGACAAATTATTACTCATGGAATGGGATGGTGAGTACACCGGCAATGCGTGTACCAGAAAAATAATACATGTCGCAGATGTGGGGTCTTATCTTCCGGGTTTTGTATTATTGAGTATCCAACCATGAGCACAACCATCCCACGCTACCCAACCGGGACACTTGTGAAGTTATTCCCCGATGGTGTCGTGACCGGCACTGTTGAAAATGTTGTTGCAAATGACCCGCCGCAGTACTGGGTCAAATGGGACGATGGTGATTACAGCTGTCACGCACAGCGCGATTTGAAACGAGTGGGGACATTGTATGGACTTTCTCATGCTTAGTGTCGGCGTTGTGATTTGGGTCGTATATTTGAGTTGACGAGTTCGTCAGGCATGACGTATACTCAGTTCAACAACAACAGAGAGGGTTTGAGAGATGAACACATTGCTCCCCGGTTACAACCGCCCCGTATCAGAGGCACGCATTGTCGATAAAGAACTGTTACAGGCCGCACAACAGCTTGCACGCAAGCATGAAGGTTGGGCGCTCGCTAACGCTGTGTTACGTGAGGCGTATGGAAAATGAAATATAAACCTGTCAAAGCGGTAATGCTCCGCAACAATGACAAATTTATCGATGTGGATGGTGTTATCACCGTGACAAATTTCAAAATGAACTTCCGCGAGGATATCGTGACATTCACCGCGACCAAAGAGGACGGTTCGACATCTGAGCGCTGGATAGCGATGGACCGACTTGTCAACAAGGTGGTGGGCTAATGGGTATTGTTAAAGGTGTACTAATTATCCTGCTCGCAGGGTGGGTAATTCTGGCAACAATTGCCGCGCTACCTCTGGAACTGGAATACAAGTGGCAGGCATGGGCAATTGTTGCATTTGGTCCGGTTGCTGTATTTGCTGGACTGTGGGAAGTGATAAACCGGCTGTTCAGAGGACGTGGGAAATGATTAACGTACTCAACTTCATTGCTGACCACTGGTTCGGAACGTTGGTATTTGGCTACTTACTGTTCCTGGCTATCGAAAGTTTAATCGAAACGTGGAAGGGTAAATGACTGAAAAAGAACTGTACGAACTTGCTCGGTTGACTTTGACTTACAACCCAACGACCGGTTTGTTCACTCACAACATCCGACCTCGTTCAATGTTCACCAGTGATAGAGACTGGAAGAAATGGAACACTCGTTATGCGGGTAAAGAGGCTGGAAGTACCAAAAAGAATCACTGGAACGGTAAATATTATAAACATATCGTACTGTTAGATAAAGACTACATGTTTCATCGCATTGTTTGGCTTTATGTTTACGGTGTTTTACCAGATGTAATCGATCATGTGAATGGTGACCCCACAGGCAACAGATTGTGTAATTTGAGGAACGCCACAGCTCTGGAGAATAGTCGGAACATGCGTAGACGTAAGAACAACGCAACGGGCATACCGGGTGTGATCATACATTGTCAGAACGGTCGTTACGTTGCTCAAATTGGGATAATGGGGAAGACGAAACATCTCGGGATTACTCCCGATTTCTTCGAGACGTGTTGTTTACGTAAATCCGCCGAAAATCGTTATGGATTCAATGAGAATCACGGGGGTAATCGTTTCATTTCTTCGAATTAATGTATCTTTCCACTTTACCCCGTGGGGTTGCGCGGGCTATACACCTACACCTCACTGGTTGTCCTGGAAATGTCGGAACACCATCGACAACCGGTAAATCATCCCATCGAAATACGCCCGGACCATACCCCACATCACGTTTGGCGACCTCCACATGGCTATGACGTACCCGCTCATCCTGTGACGTTACCCACGTGAAATACTCAATGCCGGAATTAACTTGACGAATACGGTTCATGTCACCTTGTATCTTCCCATACTGGTCTGCGGCGATAAGTTTGGCTCGACGTTCTGTGATACCAAATTGTTTAACCAGCGCTTCCTCGATGTAACTGGGGCGCATACCGTTACGCATATTGGTCATGACGATGTTCTGCACCTGCTCCAGATACTGAGCCGGAATGGACTGAAT
>ERZ773200.2074-NODE-2074-length-15307-cov-6.041372_pt1 | contig 15307 bp, 13 predicted proteins | sample MGYA00581008_ERZ773200 | MGnify/ENA primary metagenome ERZ773200 (study PRJEB29015, sample SAMEA2737770) | human gut metagenome | biome: human gut; feature: human-associated habitat; material: faeces | place: China | collected 2012 ... | reverse complement strand
CAGCTGCCGGAGCGGTGCTTAAGCCGCAAGGCGGGAATTGTGCGGTGTTGCCTTAACACATAAAAACAAGGCACCGGGCCAATTACAGGTTCGGTGCCTTGTGATATTTATGGTGTCAGGATGCCGATCAATCTGTCATCGGCTGATGGTCCGTGATGGTGTGCTCCTGCTGGTACTTGAGCGCAGCAGCGATAAAGCCTTTGAACAGGGGATGTGCGCGGTTGGGGCGGCTCTTGAATTCGGGGTGGAACTGTACGCCCACATGGAAATCACGGCCGGGCAGCTCAACAGCTTCCACCAGGCGGCCATCCGGGCTGGTACCGGAGATCACAAGGCCGTGGTTCTGCATCTCTGCACGGTAGTCGTTGTTGAACTCATAGCGGTGGCGGTGGCGTTCGTCAATTTCTTCCTTGCCATAGCACTCACGCAGCTTGGTGCCCTCGGCGGTAATGCAGGGGTACTTGCCCAGGCGCATGGTGCCGCCCTTCGGGATGTTCCCCTGCTGGTCCGGCATCAGAGCAATAACATTGTGCTCGCCGTCCGGCGTAAACTCGCTGGAGTTGGCATCGGCATAGCCCAGCACATCGCGGGCATATTCCATAACCATAATCTGCATACCCAAGCAGATGCCAAAATACGGGATGTTCTGTTCCCGTGCATAGCGGGCGGCCTGGATCATGCCCTCAATGCCGCGGTCGCCAAAGCCGCCGGGCAGGATGATGCCATCCACACCGGAAAGCTCTTCAGCGCAGCGCTCCTGATCCAGCAGGTTTTCGCTGTCCACCCAGTGGATCTCCACTTTGGACTCATTCTCAAAGCCGGCGTGATACAGGGACTCCATTACACTCAGGTATGCGTCATGCAGCTTGACATATTTGCCAACCAGGGCAATGGTGCAGGTCTTGCTGCGGGTGGCAATGCGGGAGATCAGCTCTTTCCACTCGGTCAGGTCGCTGGCCGGAGTTTCCAAGTGCAGCTGACGGCAAACAACGTTGGTCAGGCCGGCAGCTTCCAGCATCAGCGGGCACTCGTACAGGCTGGGCATGGTCAGGTTTTCAATCACGCAATCAGGGCGCACATTGCAGAACATGCTGATCTTGCGCTTGATATCGCTGCCAACGCGGCCATCGGCACGCAGCACGATGACGTTGGGGGCGATGCCCATGCCCTGCAGTTCCTTGCAGGAATGCTGGGCGGGCTTGGATTTATATTCGTCCGAGCCGGAAATATAGGGCACCAGAACCACATGGATGTAGCAGCAGTTTTCCATGCCCTGCTCAATGCCAACCTGGCGGATGGCCTCCAGGAAAGGCTGGCTCTCAATATCACCGGTGGTACCGCCGATTTCAGTGATGACAACATCGGCTTCGGTGCTTTTGGCAAGATTGTAGATATAGCTCTTGATTTCGTTGGTAATGTGGGGAATGATCTGCACCGTCTGGCCCAGATAAGCGCCCTGGCGTTCCTTGTTCAGCACGTTCCAATAGACTTTGCCCGTCGTCAGGTTCGAGTACTTGTTCAGGTTTTCATCAATAAAGCGCTCATAATGACCCAGATCCAGGTCGGTTTCGGTTCCGTCATCCGTCACGAACACCTCGCCGTGCTGTAGCGGGCTCATGGTGCCGGGATCCACGTTGATATAAGGATCCAGCTTTTGAGAAGCCACCTTCAGGCCGCGGGTTTTCAGCAAACGGCCCAGGCTGGCTGCTGTGATGCCCTTGCCCAAGCCGGAGACCACGCCGCCAGTAACAAAAACGTACTTTGTCGCCATATATACCATCCTCTCCACAACTACCACAAATAAATGGACGCTTTATTATACATCACTTTTATTTCTAAAAGCAAGAGTCTTTTTTCCTGTTTGGTGCAAATTCTCTTGCGCACCATCGTACAATCCCCTATAATAAGTAAGATAGTATTTAAGATCATGTCATGTTGAGAAGGGAGCGTGCTTGTTTGCAAAAGCTCAAAAAAATTTTCAGCCGCCAGAACGGGTTGGTCCTGCTGCTGGTTCTGGTGGAATTTATGGTGTTGGCGCTGCGTTTTGTGGGGGATTTCCGCACAGGCGGCGTGATTGATATTACGCCGGACCTGATCATTCCCTACGCGGAGGAATGTACCAATGATGACCGCGGCGCCCGCGTGGAAAACTTTACCGGCCTGTTTGCCACAACCCGCTGGATCGACCTGCCGCGCGGCAGCTACCAGGTTTGCATCAACTATGTGAATGACGGCGAGGACGGCGAGGTCAGCTTTCTGGATGAGATCATGCCCACCGCGCAGTACGATGCCGCCAAGCTGCCCGCTGAGCGCACCCGCACGGTGTTCAGCCTGTGGATGCCCTACGGCTGCGAAACCGCACAGCTGCAGTTTACCGCGGACTGCGGCAAAAACCAGGTCATCTACATTACCGGCGCACAGATCGTACCCACCCACGCGTGGGCGTATGTGCGGCTGCTGACGGGGCTTGTGTTCTGCGCCGTACTGGACTGGGTGATCCTGTTGCTGACCCGCCGGGTCAAATTTCCCATCCATACCCTGCGCGGGCGGTATATCGCCATGGCGCTGGTGGGCATCGGCGCGTTTGCCTGCCTGCCGCTGGGGCTCGGCTACCTGACGTACGGGCACGACCTTTCCATCCACCTTTCCCGCATTGAGGGGCTGAAAGCCGGGCTGCTGGCCGGGCAGTTCCCCGTGCGCATGGACCCGGCCATCATCAACGAAAAGGGCTATCCGTTCAGCCTGATGTACTCCGATGTGTTCCTGTACCCGGCTGCGGTGCTGCGCATTCTGGGTTTCAGCCTGCAAACCAGCTACAAAGTTTACGTTGCATCCATCACAGCGGCCACCGTGAGCATTACGTTTTATGCCCTGCGCAAAATGTTCCGCAGCGATTGTGCCGCGCTGCTTGGCACCGCGTTGTACACCCTTTCGTTCTACCGGCTGACCAACGTGTTTGTGCGCGCCGCAGTGGGCGAATATACCGCCATGGCGTTCCTGCCGCTGGTCGTGTACGGGCTGTGGCGGATTTATCGCCAATCCCCTGCCGATGGCAAAAAGGCCGAGCCCTGGTGCTGGCTGCCCTTTGCCCTGGGCTTTACCGGCCTGCTGCAGAGCCATCTGCTGACAACCGAACTTGCGGTGTTCTTTACCGCCGCCTTCTGCCTGCTGTATTTCAAAAAGACCTTCACCCGCCCGGTGCTGCCCGCTCTGTGCAAAGCCGCCGGGGCCGCCATTGTGTGGAACCTGTGGTTTATGATGCCGCTGCTGCAATACATGGTGCAGGGGGTGTGCCGCATCAGCGGCAAGTATGATGCCGCCTACCTGTACGACAGCTCCGTTTACCTGGGCCAGATGTTTTTGATGTTCGGCCAAAGCAGCGGCGTGGCGGAGAGCATCCAGAGCGGCATTGCGGGCGAAATGCCGCAGACGCTGGGCCTGGCACTGGCCGCGGGAGCATTCTTCTTCCTGCTGGCTGTGCTGGACCCCGCCGTGCGCAAAAGCAGCCGCGATGCCGCGCGCATTGGCAGCCTGACACTGGGCTTTGGCCTGCTGGCCGCCTGGTGCGCCAGCGACCTTTGCCCCTGGTACGCGCTGTTCCGTTGCGAACCATTGCAGGCGCTGAGCAAGACTCTGGGGAAGCTGCAGTTTGCCTGGCGGTTCTTCACCCCGGCCACCATGCTGCTGGTCGTGTGCGCCTGCTGTGCGGTGGTGCTGTACCGCAAAGTCCAGCCCGAAGCCGCCAAGGCAATGGCCGCCGCCCTGCTGGCGCTGACCATCATCCCTGCCGGGTACCTGATGTATGACAAATGCACCACCAGCGAAGCCGTTACCTACATGAGCCTTGCCGCGGTGGATGACCTGCCCGGTCAGGTGGGTGGCGGCGAATACCTGCCCACCGAGGACACCACCACCGATGACAGCGTCTGGGGCCGCCTGACCCCCGAAGCGGACGACGGCGTAGAGTTGACAGAGTACACCAAAAACGGCCTGACCATTCAGCTGACGGCGCAGAACACCAGCAATACCGAAGCATCCATCCGGCTGCCGCTATTCTACTACCCCGGCTACCATATGACCGCTGCGGACGGAGCCGCACTGACCCACAAGAACGGTTACCTGACCGTTACCCTGGCTCCCGGCTGGCAGGGCAGCGTACAGGTGCGCTGGACTGGAATGTGGTTCTGGCGCGCGGCGGACTGCATCAGCCTGCTGGGCATTGCAGCCACTGTTGTGCTGTACCGCAAAAGCCAAAAGAACGCAGCGCACGTTTAACTGTCTAAACTATACCGGGCTTGTCGCCCCCCGAGCGGGGTTGGCGGCCCGGTTTATTTTATTAGGCCGCATTGGGAGTTGGATGGCTCCATCCCCCAATACAAGCATTTTTCCTAAAACATCAAGGCAAACACCAATCCGGTTTGTCATTTCTGCCAGTTGCTTTTTTTGCGTTTGGCCCGTATAATAAGCACATAAACAGCAAGGGCGCTGCGAACACAAATCCTGTTCGCAGTGCCTTTTGTTTTATAAAAAGTCCGACTTATTTGCGTGATGATACCACAGAGGAAAAGGAGTTCGGTAAGTATGGCAGCAACCGTTATGGAACTGTACGGCAGCAAAGTCTTCAACGAGCACGAAATGCGTGAGCGTCTGCCCAGCTCGACCTACAAGAGCCTGAAGGCAACCATTGAAAAGGGTCAGGCCCTTGACCTGGAAGTAGCCAATGTTGTGGCCAGCGTGATGAAGCGCTGGGCGATTGAACAGGGCGCTACCCATTACACCCACTGGTTCCAGCCCCTGACCGGCATCACCAGTGAAAAGCATGATGGTTTTGTCAGCCCCCAGCCGGACGGCACCGCCATCATGGAGTTTTCCGGCAAGGAGCTCATCAAAGGCGAACCAGATGCTTCCTCCTTCCCTTCCGGCGGCCTGCGCGCCACCTGTGAAGCCCGCGGCTACACCGCATGGGACCCCACCAGCTATGCTTTTGTAAAAGATGACGTGCTGTGCATCCCCACTGCATTCTGCTCTTACACCGGCGAAGCACTGGATAAAAAGACCCCGCTGCTGCGTTCCATGCAGGCCATCAGCGACCAGGCCTGCAAGGTACTGCACCTGTTCGGCAAGGATGTTGAGCGCGTTGCCACCACCGTTGGCCCGGAGCAGGAGTACTTCCTGATCCGCAAAGAGGATTACAACAAGCGCTTGGACCTGGTTCTGACCGGCCGCACCCTGTTTGGCTCTGCACCGTCCAAGGGCCAGGAACTGGAAGAGCACTACTTTGGTGTGATCCGCCCCATTGTCTCCGACTTTATGAAGGATCTGGACACCGAGCTGTGGAAGCTGGGCATCCCCGCAAAGACCAAGCACAACGAAGTTGCCCCCTGCCAGCATGAGCTCGCCCCCATTTACGATACCACCAACGTTGCCATCGACCACAACCTTCTGACCATGGAAATGATGAAGAAGATTGCCGATAAGCACGGCCTGGTCTGCCTGCAGCACGAAAAGCCGTTCGAGGGCGTTAACGGTTCCGGCAAGCACAACAACTGGTCCATCAGCACCAAGAGCGAAAACCTGCTGGATCCCGGCGATACCCCGATGGAAAATCTGCAGTTTATGGTCTTCCTGACCGCCGTCATCAAGGCAGTTGATGAATACGCAGACCTGCTGCGTACCTCTGTTGCCACCCCCGGCAATGACCACCGCCTGGGCGCTAACGAGGCACCCCCGGCCATCATCTCCATCTTTGTCGGTGAAGAGCTGGAAGCTGTTATCGATGCTGTCTGCACTGACAGCCCCTATGCCGGCCCTGTTAAGATGAAGATGGACCTTGGCGTTGATGTTCTGCCCAAGTTCAGCAAGGACACCACCGACCGTAACCGTACTTCTCCGTTCGCCTTTACCGGCAACAAGTTCGAGTTCCGTATGCCCGGTTCCGCTGAGAACCTGAGCGATGCCAACACCATCCTGAACACTGCTGTTGCCAAAGAGCTGAAGCAGTTTGTTGCCGATGTGGAGGGCGCTGCTGACTTTGAGTGCGCTGCCGCCGCCTGGGTCAAGAAGACCCTGAACGACCACCGCCGTGTGATCTTCAACGGCAACGGTTATTCCGAAGCCTGGGAAGCTGAGGCTGCCCGCCGTGGCCTGCCCAACCGCAAGTGCACCCCCGATGCCATGGTCGCCCTGAAGGAAGAGAAGAACATCTCCCTGATGGAAGAGTTCGGCGTTCTGACCAAGACCGAAATGCTGAGCCGTTACGAAGTTGAGATGGAGCACTACTCCAAGATTATCAACATCGAAGCCCGCACCATGCTCAAGATCGCATCCAAGCAGCTGATTCCTGCCGCCACCAGCTATATGGGCGAAGTTGCCAGCACCGCCGCAGCCAAGACCGCTGCTGTGGAAGGCATCTCCACCAAGTCCGAAACAAAGCTGTTGACTGCACTTTCCAAATACACTGACGAGATGTCTGATGCAACCGACGCTCTGAAGGCTGTGACCGATAAGGTCAGCGCCCTGGACGATGAGACCGCTAAGGCTCATGCTTTCCATGATGAGGTTCTGCCCGCCATGGATACCCTGCGCGCCGCCGCTGACGCTGCTGAAGAGCTTGTCGATGAGGATTACTGGCCGCTGCCGTGCTACAGCCGTATGCTGTTTTACACTGAGTAAGCAGTGACCCAAAAAGCCCCCGGCAGCAAGGGTTTGTGCTTTGCACAAAATGCCGGGCACGGCTTTTTAACACGCCATTCTCCTTTTCCTATTTCTTACACCAGCTCGAAAGGCCCACCGCGAGGTGGGCCTTTCGAGTTTAGGTAGAAGTCAGTTGAAAGTTAGAAGTTAGGAGTTTATTGGGTTCAATGCTGAATAAACTCCCGGCACTCGTCCCGCCCTATCGACCATACCGGAACTTTGCTCCATATGCTATAATGGGATTAACCAAAAGGCAACGGGCGCACAATGTGCGCCCCTACGGAATTTCTAATTGCTAATTCCTAATTGCATCAACTCCTCACTCCTACCTCCTAACTACTCTCCCCTCTCTGCCAACTATGTAGCTCAAACATTGGAGGATTCCACCATGAAGCATACTGCACAGGATATCCTGAACTATGTCGAAGATAACGACGTAAAATTTGTACGTCTGGCGTTCTGCGATATTTTCGGCAATCAAAAAAACATCTCTGTCTTTGCCGGGGACCTTCCCTATGCCTTCGAGCAGGGCGTCTGCTTTGACGGCAGCTCCATTGCCGGGTTTATGAACACTGAGGAGAGCGACCTTGTGCTTTGGCCAGACCCGGACACGATGACCATTCTGCCCTGGCGCCCCACCGAGGGCCGTGTAATGCGCATGTACTGCGATATCACCCTGCCCAATGGCCGCCCCTTTGCCGGCAACAGCCGCGGGTACCTGCAATCGGTGGTCAAGCGCGCCAAGGCCATGGGCCTGCGCTGCGATGTGGGCTGCGAATGTGAGTTCTATCTGTTCCAGACCGACGAGCACGGCAACCCCACCCGCATCCCGATGGACCACGGTGGCTACTTTGACATTGCCCCTTTGGACAAGGCCGAGAACATCCGCCGCGAGATCTGCTTTGCCATGGAGGATATGGGCCTGCGCCCCCAGCACAGCCACCACGAAAGCGGCTTTGGCCAGAACGAAGTGGACTTTATGTATTCCACCGCGCTCAAATCGGCCGATAATCTGAACACCTTCAAAAGCACCGTCAAAGCTATTGCGGACCGCAACGGCCTGTTTGCCAGCTTTATGCCCAAGCCCATGCAGGACCAGGCCGGCAGCGGCATGCATGTGAATGTTTCCATCCACCGGGATGGCAAAAACCTGTTCCAGGGCGACATTGCCCCCGACAGCGAGGCCGGACATTTTATTGCCGGTATTCTGGCGCACGCGCGGGAGCTGACCTGCTTCTGCAACCCGATCCCCAACTCTTACACACGGTTTGGCAGCTGCGAAGCCCCCAAGTATGTGAGCTGGAGCCGCCAGAACCGCAGCCAGCTGGTGCGCCTGCCTTCCGCCACCGGCGAATTCTGCCGCCTGGAGCTGCGCAGCCCCGATCCCTCCTGCAACCCATATCTGGTCATTGGCCTGATTCTGGCCGCCGGGCTCGACGGCATTGAAAAAAAGATGCCGCTGCCCGCTCCGGTCAACCGCAATCTGTTCCACAAGAGCGCCGCCGAAGGGCTGGAAAGCCTGCCCGAAAGTCTGCGCGAAGCCATCACCATTGCCGCACAGAGCGACTTTATCGCCAAAGAGCTGCCTGTGCCGCTGATGAACAAATACTTTGAATACCAGACCCAGTTGTGCCATGGTTACGAAAGTGCCCCCGACCCCCAGGCATGGGAGCGTGAAAACTGCTTTTTGAAGATTTGATGTTTCCCAAAGCAGGGCAGATTTTGTAATTTAACAGATGGGCGGTGATGTGTTTGTGCCTTCAGCTTTGATTGCCTCTGCGGGGAACAACGCAAATGAATACCTGGCAAAGCATGTAGCGGAGCTGGGTTACCTGCGCCCCACCATTGTGGCCAGCGGCGGCGAAGCCCGCCGCCGCATGGGGGATATTGATTTCGAGGTCGTGATCATCAACACCCCCCTGCCGGACGAGTTTGGCCACGAACTTTCGACCTATGCGGTAGAAAAATCAAACGCCGGTGTCATTCTGCTTGCCAAGGCGGGCACCGCAGACCAGATTTCCGATAAATTGCAGCAGCACGGTGTGTTGGTGTTGGCAAAGCCCTTTACTGGGGTGCAGTTCCGCCAGGCCGTTCAGATGGCCGCCGCCTGCTGCCGCCGCCTGGATTATCTGCGGCAGGAAAACGACAAACTGCGGGATAAGATTGCCCAGATCCGGCTGGTGGACCGTGCCAAGTGCTATCTGATCGAGCACAAGGGCATGAGCGAAGCGGAAGCCCACCGCATGATTGAAAAGACCGCCATGGATACCCGCCGCGACCGTGCAGAGGTTGCCGCAGAGATCTTGGAAGAAGAGTAACGCAAATGCGGCAGGCGCAAAAACCTGCCGCATTTTTTCAGCCTATTTTCAGCTAATTGTGGTATACTGTATCTATAAATTGAAGAAAGCCGAAGGAGATTTGTCGGTGAATATCCTGATTGTAGCGGACGAACCCCCGGCCTGACCGTGCAGGGGGATGCCGCCTCCCTGCATCGGTTGGCGGTGATCCTGCTGGATAATGCCATCAAGTACGCGGGCACCGGCGGCGCCGTGACCCTGCGGCTGGCCGCAGCGGGCAGCCAGGCGGTTTTGACGGTGCACAACACCGGCACGCCCATCCCACCGGACCGGCTGCCCCATATTTTTGAGCGCTTTTACCGCGCGGACCCATCCCACACCGGCAGCGGAACCGGGCTGGGGCTAGCGATTGCACAAAGCATCTGCCAGGCACACCACGCCGCTATCCGGGCGGAATCCGGGCAGGATGGCACGACATTTCGGGTAGAAATCAGGAAAGAGCAAGGTGAACACCATGGAAATTGAACGCAAATGGATGGTGCAGGGCTGGCCCCAGGGGCTTCCCCTGCTGGAAACTTACCGCATGGACCAAGGGTACATCAGCGTGCGCCCCACAGTGCGCATCCGGCGCGAAGCATTGCAGGGCGGCCGCACCGCGCTGGTGCTCTGCTTTAAGGGCGCACCGGACAAAACCGGCCTGATGCGGGAAGAGATTGAAACCGAGATCACGCCGGAACTGTTTGAAAAGCTGGAACGTCTGATCGGCAAACCGCTGATTGCCAAGGAGCGCCGCACCTATGCCCTGAAGAACGGCCTGAAGCTGGAAGTGAACGATGTGGATGCCGGGCTGCCCAGCCATTTTATGTATTCCGAAGTGGAATACCCCGATGAACCCACCGCACGCGCCTGGACCCCCGCCGACGATGCCCTGACCCATTATCTCTCCAATGAATGCACCGGCCAGCCGGGAGCAAGCATGGGAGAGTACTGGACCGAGACGAGAAAATAAGTACGGTATCTGCGACCCAAAAAATTCCTCACTCCTACCTCCTAACTCTCAATTCCACTTTTCCTCCCCCGTTCTCCCCGTTGCTTACGGTTAGGGTGCCGTTATGGGTTTGGGCGGTGCGGCGGGCGGCAGCAAGGCCAAGGCCCCAGTGCTGGCCGCGGGCGGCATCGGTGGTGAAGAGTTCCCGGCCCGCTTTCTGCAGGGCTTCCGGGCTGAACCCCGGCCCGGTATCCGTTACAGTGAAAACAATTTCCTGTCCCTCTTCCACAGCATCCAGCGTGATGGTTCCGCCAGCGGGGGTAAAGCGAACGGCGTTTTCTAAAATATTATCCAGTGCCCGGCCCAGTGCCTGCCTTTGTGCGGGGATGGTTCGGGCGTTTTCCATTGCGTTGTTTAGTACAAATTGTATATTTTTATTATTGCACAACAATTTGGCATCATTAGCGCACCGTGTCAGAATTTCCTGCACCTGCACCCGCTGCATCGGCTCCTGCGGGCTGGTTTCGGCGGTGTTGACGGTGCGCAGGGTTTGCAGGTAGCGGTCCGCTTTTTCCGCGGCGCGCTGCATGGCGGCAATCTGGGCTTTCTGGGCTTCGGTCAGGTTCTCATCCTCCGCCAGCAGGTCGGCGTTGCCGGTTATGATCGCCAGCGGGGTTTTCAGGTCATGGGCCAGGGCGGCGGTCTGCTCGGCGCGCTGCTGTTCCAGCTTCCACTGGCTTTGCAGGCTGGCTGTCAGTTGGCTGCCCATTGTCTGCATAGCCCGCAACGTTTCGGCGAACTCCCTCACCTTAGCGCCGGAAACCTCGATTTCTTCCGGGCGCTGGGCGGCGATTGCTGCGGTGGCTTTGGTCAGTTTGCGGGTCTCCCTTGCCAGCACCTTCACCGTGCGGTGGGTACACAGCGCCAGCCATATCACCTCCAGCAAAATCAGCAGCAGAATATACATGGTCTGGAAATCCGGCAGGACTTCCCGCAGCGCCGGGTCCGCATAGGGCACCGAATAATCATACTGCAAAATGCAGCGTGCGCCATCCGCCATATCCACCACGTATTGGTAGTATTGGTACGATGCCACCACCCACTGCCTGCCGCCCGTTAATATGTTCCTCGCTTTTTTCAGCTGGCTGGCTGTCATGTTGGTTTGCAGCACATGCGCTGTCCCGGCCTGTAAGATGGCATAGCGGCACAGCGGGTCAATGGCGTTGGGGTCAAAGGTTTCAACGGTGGCGGTTGCGGCGTAATCCCGTGCTTCGCTGCACACCTGCGCCCCGGTAACGGGAGGCAGCAAAAACCCATTGCGTATAAGCGACATAAACAGCCCCCACCACACCAGCAGGATCACAAGGCTTCCACCGCCGCACACCACAAGGTAGCGCACCAGCACATTGCGCAGCGGGGTCAGGTTTCGCTTTTCCATTGGTAGCCCACTCCCCATATTGTTTTCAGTACGGTTTCCGGCGCGGCAACGCCCGCTGTGCGCAGTTTGGCGCGGATATTTTTAATGTGCTGGGTCACTGCCGTATCGTCCGCTGTGCCATCATAGCCAAAAACAGCTTCATATATCTGTTCTTTGCTGAACGTCTGCCCCGCGTGCAGGGCCAGATACTCGCTGATTGCGTATTCCGACCGGGTGAATGGCAGCGGTTGCTCCCCCACCATCGCGGTTTTGGCCGCCAGGTCGAACCCGATTCCGCCGCGCACCATGCGGCTGGCGGGGGCGCGGTTCTGCCGCCGCAGGTGGGCGGCCACGCGGGCGCGCAGCTCCGCCACGCGGAACGGCTTGGTCAGGTAATCGTCCGCCCCAATGCCAAGGCCGGTCAGAACCGACTGTTCATCGGTGCGGGCAGTCAAAAATAAAATCGGTGCCTGCGTTATGGCGCGGATGCGGCGGCAGGTGGCAAAGCCATCCTCACCGGGCATCATCACATCCAGCAGGATGCAGTCCGCCCAGCGGCACAGGCTTTCCGTCACGGTCACGCCGGATGTGCGGATTTCTACCGCGTGGCCGTCCCGTTCCAGTGCCGTTTTCAGCAGTGTGCAAAGATCTGGGTCATCATCAACCGCAAGAATATGCGCCATAACATCTTCCTCCTTTTTATGCAATCAGGCGATACACCAGGCAGGACACCCCATACAGCAGGTAGACATGGGCCGGGTAGAACCAATAAAACAGCTGTTTATGCCCGCTGCCGCGCGTGCCGTTGTAAGCCAGCATCAGCACCGCGGCGGCCACGCCAAACCATTCGTAATAGGTGGTAAACATCTGGGAAAGTTCAAACCCCGGCTGACCGCGCAGCTGCAGGTACACCAGCACAAAATCCCACAAAAAGCTGTACAGCGCCCACACAGCTACCTGTGCTTTGCGGTGGTTCCGCAGCAGATACAGCAGCACGCCGCCAACCAGGTAGCTCCAACCACCGTCCGTGATGCTGGTCCACATGGGCACTGGGCTGGTAATGACAAACGCCAGCACGGTGCTGACAATCGGCCTCTGCATAAGCTGCGGGAACATTCCCAGCACTGCAACAAACAGGAACGGCCAGCCGACCACTGCCGCGATAGCGGCAATGCCCTTCCTATACTTTTTGGCGCGCACCCAGTCGATGCCCTGCCAGATCACACAGAGCAGAACAAAATCCTGGAAGATCGCGTTCTGCGGGTAAAAGCCATCCCCGCGACGGAACGCCTTGGCATAGATCATGAAAAATTGCACCGCCGCCATGCCCGCACCGATGCACCAGATACGGAAGAAATACCGCTTGCGGTCATGCGTATGGGCAAAGCCTTCCACCGTGCAGAACAAAAACAGCGGTGCCGACAGGCGCGCCAGCATGCTGAACCATTCCGGGATGCATCCGGTAAACTCAAAAAAGTAGTGGATATGATCCATCAGCATCAGTACCAGCGCAATGGTTTTGAGCGCCGTGCCGGACAGACCTTTGTGTGTTGTTTGCAGCATCTCATCATCCTCCTTATGTTTGCTACACATTCAGTTTACGGCTGAATTGTGTAGAAACCATAAGGAAGAATACGATTTCCTGCCATAAATTCTATAACAAAAATGCGATCCTCGCATTCAGCAAGGACCGCAGCGGGTTCAGCAATTATTTTGCAGTTTCAACGGTGTAGGTAAAGCCGTACTCTGCCTGCAGTTCCTTCACGGCGGGCTCCAGGTCCTCGATGAAAGTCGGGGAGTAAACGCTCTGGCCGTTATGGGCCTTCTTGTAATCTTCCAGCAGGGCGGTCAGCTTCTCCCAGCCTTCGTCTGCCTTTTCCTGAGAAACCTCTTTCGGGAAGTCGATGATAAATTCGCGGTGTTTGGGAATGCGTGCTTTCATGGTGATTCCTCCAGATAAATTGTTTGCGGCAAAGGCTGCACAGCTTGGTGCAACGCTGCCTTATTGATTGAAGATGCGTTTTGCATTTTCAGCGGTCAAATCCAGGACGCTCTGGGCATCCATCTGCCAGATCTCGCCGATCTTGGCTGCCACATGGGCAATGTTCCGGCTGTCGTTGCGGGTGCCGCGCACCGGTTCGGGGGACATATAGGGGCAGTCGGTTTCCAGCACAGCCAGTTCGTGCGGCACCATGGCCAGCACCTTGGCCGCGCGCTTGGCTCCTTTATAAGTCACAGCGCCGCCAAATCCAAGGGCCATGCCCTGCGCCGTCAGCCAGGCGGCGTCCTCAGCGCTGCCGCTGTAACAGTGCAGCACCCCGCGGGGGCGGTACTGGCGCAGCAGCTCATACATTTCGGCGTGGGCTTCGCGGTCATGCACCGAGACCGGCAGGTCCAGCTCCCGCGCCAGCTGCAGCTGCGCTTCAAACAGGTCGTACTGTCCCTGCGCTGGCAGCGGCCAATGGTGGTCCAGCCCGATTTCCCCCACCGCGATCACAGCGGGGTCATCAAACAGGGGGCGCATGGCGGCAAGCTCGGCCCGCCAGTCCCCGTGGTAAGTGGCCATAGTGGCGGCGTCCTCCTCGCCAAGGCTTTCGGGGTGGATGCCCAGCGCGGCATGTACAAAAGGATATTTGTGGGCCAGTTCCAGCACCGCAGCGGCATCGCCGGAATGCGTTGCACATTCCAGCACGCCCACCACGCCGCCTTCCCCCAGCGCCCGCATCACCGCATCCCGGTCCGCATCAAACTGCCGGGACGAATAATGCGCGTGGGTATCGAAGATATTGGTCATAGCTTTGCCCTTACGTTGAATGAGGAATTCGCAATTAGAAATTGCCAAACATTGTTCTTAATTTCTCATTACTAATTTCTAATTCCTAATTTTCCTTTTTCTTCCCTGCTGCCGGCCTATTAACCAAATAGATCCCCCCGCACACCAGCGCAAGGGCGGCGAGGTATTGCCATTCGAACAGGGGCTCGCCGTTCAGGATGGCGGAGAGCAGAACGTTCATGATCGGAATGATCAGGCCGAACACGGCAATGCGGGAAACAGGGTTGTTTTTCATCAGCAGTGCCCAGATCACATAACCGGCACCGGAGATAAATGCCAGGAAAAGCAGCACCGGCACAGCGCCAAAGCTTTGCGGGTGCAGGCTGCCGCCCAGAACAAGGCCGATGACCAGCAGCGCCGCACCGCCGACCCCAAGATTCAGGCAGGAGACGGTGAACGAATCCACCTTTTGGGTCACGGCTTTGTTCCACGGCCCGGCCAGTGCAAAAATCACCGAAGCGATCAGCATATAGGCAACGCCCGCCGGGCTGCCGCTGCCGTGGTTGCCAAGAGTTGCCACCAGCACACCGCTGAACCCCAGCGCACAGCCAATAGCTTTGCGCGGCGTCATGCGGTCGGCTTTGCCGTACAAAAAGTGTGCCAGGATAACCCCCATAAAGCTCTGGGTGCTGTTCAGAATGCCGCCCATAGCCCCGGTCAGCAGGGCAACGGCAGAATAATAAAAGGTATACTGTGCAGCAGTCTGCCACAGGCCCAGCCCGCAGCAGGAAAGCAGATTTTTGCCCTTTGGCATGGGCAGCGGCCCGCGCCGCAGCGCCGCGCCCCCGGCATACACCAGCAGCGCGCTGAGCATAAAGCGGACACCGGCAAAGCACATGATGGAAGCGGTATCGGTGGCGTCAATAGCAAACAGCCGGTACCCCATTTTGATAAACGGAAACGCCGACCCCCACAGCACATTGCACACCACCGCCATGCCCACCGCAGCCGCCGGGTTGCCAAAAAAGGCATCCAAACGAGAGGGAGAGGAAGATTTTGTCATAATTTTTTGGGGAAGCGGGAGTTAATTAGGGCAATACCGCATAATTCTAAGTGCCGATACGGCGAGCGAGGTGCGG
>ERZ773200.2068-NODE-2068-length-15334-cov-59.417436_pt1 | contig 15334 bp, 14 predicted proteins | sample MGYA00581008_ERZ773200 | MGnify/ENA primary metagenome ERZ773200 (study PRJEB29015, sample SAMEA2737770) | human gut metagenome | biome: human gut; feature: human-associated habitat; material: faeces | place: China | collected 2012 ... | reverse complement strand
ATCCTGTTTTTCCTGACTGTGTCAGTCTGTCCGCGTTTGAGGCAAATTATACCTATAAAATGCTCCCCACCGGAGTGATCAATCTGCTGAACCAGATGCATTTTCTGCATGAAAAGGATGCGCTTACACCGCTGTATTTAGAAGGACTGATCTTACAGTGTCTCGCACTGCTTGCAGAAGAATTTGAGGAAAACTCATCTCATGTGATTGCACCCAAATCTGTTCCTGCCGGAACTTTGCCTGCAACATCTGTGCGGACCGCAATAAATAAAGCTGGTCAACAACATATTCCACATGGCAAAGTAATGCACACAATAAAAGTCAGCGATACAAGAACGATTACGCTCTCAACCGCTGACCTTTCTGCTGTGCACCTCGCACACGATATTCTGACTGAAAAATATAAAAACCCGCCCACCGTCCATGAACTGAGTGAGCAGGTTTCTTTATCCATGCAAAAACTAAATTATGCGTTTCTCCACGAATACGACACGACCATTTCCGACTATATTATCTCTCTTAAGATGGAATATGGGGCAAAACTGTTAAGTGAAACACTCCTTGGCATCGATGAAATTGCATTACAGTGCGGTTATCATTACCCCGCTAATTTTATACGGATGTTTAAAAAATATTATGGGGTGACACCTTTGCAGTTTCGGAAATTCATCACCAGATAAAACACAACTCCCGCTGCCACAACTCCGATCGAAATGATCTGTGATGTGGAAAGCACTCCAATGCTTCCGCGGTAGTCGTTCCGGAAAAATTCAATAATAAATCTTCCGATTCCGTAAAGCACCATATATCCTGCTGCGACCTGTCCCTCTTTCGGTTTTCTTCCCGCATAGAGCAGTAACAGTCCGCAGATCAGGAAATCCCCGGCAGATGACATCAGCTGTGTCGGCAGAAGTTTTACACCGTTCGGAGCAAAGTCGGAGTGGGTAAATGTGATGCTAAACCACGAATCCGTCTCCCTGCCGTAGCAGCAGCCTGCAAAGAAACAGCCGAGACGCCCGAATCCCTGTGCAAATGATACAGCAGGCATCACAAGATCAAAGTACGGCAGAAAACGTTCTTTTTTGACACGACAGTAGATCAGGCTGGCCAGCGCACCGCCGATGATCCCGCCGTAAACAACGTATCCGTTTTTAAAGTTCCAGAGTATGGACGGATCTTTTAAAATCTCCGGGATCTCTACAATATAATAGAGCAGCCTGCAGCCGATCATTCCACCGAAGATTGCGCAGAAGAAGATTCCATAGATAATATCCTCGTTCAAGCCACGTTTTTTTCCACGCTTTAAACACATCATAAGTGCCGCTGCAAAACCGATCGCAATCATAAGACCATACATATGAAATGTAACCGGTCCTATCTTTATATCATTAAACATATATTTTAATTTATCCTTTCTGAATCACTCAAATACATACTGATTATGTTTCATATCTGTCATTTTCCACACAAAATAATTTTTCTGCTGCTTTATACACAATATGGTTTTAAATAATCCACTTAATACCCATAAATATCATAAATCTCATCTGTATACACGCCCTGTTCTTTATAAACGATCAGCGGTTTTTCCACGGCAAGTCTTGATTTTCCACCGCGCAGCCCCTCGATCAGCACCATATTCGGTTCTTTATCCACGAACGGATAGACAAGCTGCATGCGCTTCGGCTCGATCTTGTACTCGACCATTTTACTCATGATCTCTGCGAGACGGAACGGCCGGTGCACCATATAAAACCTGCCTCCCGGCACAAGCATTTTCGCGGTTTCCCGCAAAATATCATCCAGTGTACATAGCACTTCATGTCTGGCGATCGCCTTTGCCGCAGACGGCGAATTTTGTCCATGTGTCCCGATCATATACGGCGGATTTGTGGTGATCACATCAAACGAAGATGCTCCAAATATCGCAGATGCCTCCTTGATATCTCCGGTCACGATCTCGATCTTATCCTCAAGATGGTTATAGCACACGCTCCGGCGTGCCATATCCGCACTTTCTTCCTGGATCTCAAGCGCCTTAAAATCTTCTGCTTCTGTTTTGGCCTCCATCAGGATCGGGATAATTCCCGTACCGGTACCAAGATCGAGCACGCGCTCCCCTTTTTTTGCCTTTGCAAACCCGGAAAGCAAAACGGCATCCATCCCAAAACAGAACCTTTTCGGATCCTGAATGATAAAATAGCCGTTGCGATGCAGTTCATCAAGTCTCTCCTGCTCATAAACCAGATTATTTGGCATCGTCAATTTTGGATTTTCCTCCCTTATCTTCTAATGCGGAAAGTTCCTTTAATTCCTGCGCAGTCAGCTTTACATAATCTCTTCTGCGTTTTGGCTTGAATTTCAGCTGATCCACAGAGTAATCACGGATTTCCTTTTCGTCATCCACTTCCACGAGTACTTTGACCATCTGGCGCAGTACACTGACGGAAGATACCTCTCCCTTTAAGCCATCATCCGTGGTCACATAATCCCCCACATTTGGCAGACGGCTGTTTAAATATTCATAAGTTTCTTCTTCATTTTTCAGACAGCACATCAGGCGTCCACAGACACCGGAAATCTTTGTCGGATTTAAGGACAGATTCTGCTCTTTTGCCATCTTGATGGATACCGGGACAAACTCGGAAAGATAGGAATGACAGCAAAGTTCTCTTCCACAGATTCCAATCCCACCCATGATCTTTGTCTCATCACGGACACCGATCTGGCGCAGCTCGATTCTGGTCCGGAAAACCGCTGCAAGATCTTTTACCAGCTCGCGGAAATCGATACGTCCGTCCGCCGTAAAATAAAAGAGCAGCTTATTATTGTCAAACGTGTACTCCGCCTCCACCAGCTTCATATCAAGCTTATGTTTTGCTATCTTTTCCAGGCAGATCTTAAATGCCTCTTTTTCTTTTTCACGGTTCTTTAATGCTGTCTTTTCATCTGCCTCCGTTGCAATACGGATGACCGGTTTTAACGGCTGGATCACGCTGTCATCATTCACTTCCCTTGTCGGTATCATGACTGTTCCCAGCTCCACTCCACGCGCAGTTTCCACAATTACGTGCATTCCTGCAGTCAGATCCAGATTTCCCGGTCCGAAATAATAAATTTTACCGGCATTCCGGAAACGGACTCCTACTATTTTTATCATGTTAATTCTCCTTTATGGTCAGCAGAAGCAGCTCGATCACCAGATCAAAATTTACATTTGCGTTTAAACGCACCTGTGCTTTTGACAGTGCCTGTAAAATTTCTTCGATTCCATTGTAAGAACTCTGCTCTGCCTGTCTTTTTATGTCATAGACCTCATCCTTGAAAATAAGGCCGTTTACATCCTTTGTTGCTTTATAATAAAGTACATCACGATACCAGATCATCATAAGATCAAAGTAATCGTTGATCTGAAGCTTATATTCACTGATCTGCTTTACCGCCTCTGTCATCTCATAGAGGTCGATGTCGTGCAGACGCTTGATGAGCTGAAGCGCAGATGCCTTTAATTCATTAAAATCATCCGATGCTGCAAGCTGGATCGCTTTTCCGACATTTCCCTGTGCAAATGCCACGCAGACATCTGCCTGGTAATCTGGAATCTGGTAATGTGCCATCAGAAATTTTTTGATCTTCTCATCCGGCACCGCCTTTAAATTCAGCGTCACACAGCGGGATAAGATCGTCGGAAGAAAACTCTCCGCATTGGTGGTCAAAAGCAGGATCACCGCATATGCAGGCGGCTCCTCGATTGTCTTTAACAGTGCGTTCTGCGCCTGCTGGTTCATTTTTTCCGCTTCATCCACAATATAAATCTTATGTTTGCTGCTGTATGGCTTAATGACAATGTCATTGTTTAACTGTGTACGGATATCGTCTACCGAAATCGTATTCGGCTTCTCATGGCTGACATAGATGATATCCGGCTGGTTTTTGCCCGCCGCCTGTTTACAGGAATGACACTCCATACATGGCTCCGCTGTAAATTTATTTTCTATTCTTTCAGATTCTGTCTCACCTGCAAGTTCCTCTAACTTTTTATTTACTGCCTCACACTGCAGCGTCTGTGCAAATGCTTCTGCGATCATCATTTTTCCGGATTTGTCCGGTCCGTTTAATATATAAGCATGTGAAACTTTATCCATGGTAATCGCATTCTGCAGATGTTCTATGATCTGCTCATGTCCAACGATGTCCTTAAATGCTGGCATATAAATCCTCATTTCTGCACATATTTTTCATGTTTTCTTTTCTGCTACCAGATTTCCCGCCATGTGCGTGCGCCGTTTATCCAATCCACATCCAAAAAAGATCAGGTGAGGATATCTAATATCAATCCCCTTATCTCTCCGATCTTACTTAAAATCGCGATGTGGTCTTTCTCATCCTTTACCAGCTCCTGCGCCAGTTCATCCAGATTCGAATCGATCAGCTTGATCAGACCGTACACTCTGTGGCGTCCTCTCCGGTCAAGAAAATTCTCCCTGGAAAACTTGTGGGACCGGAATACCACTTCATTCATAAATTCGCGGATCAGACCGCGGTATTTTTTCATATCACGGATATCCATATGCTGCGCAATACGGTTGCCCTGCGCCGTAATATCAGAAAGAAGCATGTCCACTTTTGCCTGCAGATCCGCATCCGTGATCGCGCTTGCAAGTGTAAACTTAAAGGAACCATCTCCCTGTACATTCTGATTGGTATCCGGTACCTGTGTAACCTCTGTTACATGATTTAATTTGTTAATATCCAAGGCTGACACCTTCTTCCTGTAAAAAAAGTAACTATTCCTGCTCTTCGATATACGCAGCGATCGCATTCTCCGTCTCTTCTAACGACTCATTGCAAAATCTTTTTGTGATTCCTGCTTCTTTTAATTTTTCCTCGGAAAAATCTTTTTCATCCGCAAGAAACCGCCGGCATAATTCCTCATATTTCGGATTTTCCTGCCTCCGCTCTCTCTCAAGCGCACGCTGTAAGCGCATACCATCCTCTACTTCTATATATATCGGAACAACGCTCTCCGTTCCGAAGTATTCCCGTATCTTAAGATAGGACTCTAACGTTCCGATCAGAAGATAACTCTGATGGTCTAAATCAACCTGATGGTCTGCCACCGTAAAGTACTTCCAGATGCCGTGGATCGTATGATACGCACGCAATTCGATAATTTTCCCCTCTGCTTCAAGCTTTTCCACTGTATCTTCATCACAGAAATAATATGATACACCGTTTTCTTCCCCGGCACGCATCGGTCTTGTCGTGTACGGAACCACAGTCTTTAACCTGAGTTTCTCATCTTTCATCAGCATCCCGTACAAAGTATCTTTACCGGATGAGCTTTTTCCCATCATGTAATATATTTTTCCCATTTGTCCTGCCTTATCAGTATAATATAGTCTTTAAAAATATACAATCTTTATCCGCTCCGCAAAAAGATCCGTGCTCCCCTGTAAATTCAATTTCAAACTGATACAGGTGCGAAGTCTTTCAATAAATTCTGCGGTGATGGCCTCCCCTGGAACGATCAAAGGGATTCCCGGCGGATACAGAAAGATAAAATCTGCTGAAACCCTGCCTGCTGCTTCGTCAAAAGATACCTCTGCGGTTTCTTTTTCCTCCGCTTCATAGATCTGCATCTGCTGTGGATTAGGACGGTAAACTTCTTTTATGAAAGAACCTCTGTGAACCTGTTGTACATACATGTTTTCCATCGAACCATCCGTCTCATTTCCGTATCTTACCTTTTTTTCATTCATGGCCTGCTGCTTTTTTGCAGTACCTGCGCCACACAGTTCCCTGTCAATCTCATGCAGTGCAGCCGACAATCTCTGATATCCTTCTTCCTGATCCATAATACTTGTCATCGCAAGCGCATAATCTCCGGATGCCATTTCAAGCTGAAGATGATATTTTAAAAGTAATTCCTGATACAGCCACTCACCGCTTTTGCTGCTGTCACGGACAAATATAACAATTTTAGAATCATCCCAGGCAAATGCCTCTTCTTTGGATAAATCCTTCCCTGTCATCACATGCAGTCTTTTCAAATCTTCACAGTTTTTATAAAATTTATTTAATTCGTGTCTGTAATTGTCAAATAATTCCGCTCCATGTTCCTTTACGGTACGGATACATACTTCCATTCCCGCCATAAGAATATACGAAGGAGAACTTGTTTCATAAATTCCAAGATATTTTTCTATGCGTGATTTTGAAATCAGATCTGAATTTAAATGAAGCAGTGCCGTCTGTGTAAAAGATGGAAGTGTCTTATGCAGGCTCTCGATCACGGCGTCTGCTCCGAGCCTTACCGCATTTTGCGGAAATTCCCCTCCAAATCCAAGATGTGCTCCATGTGCTGAATCCACGATCAGCGGAATCCCGTGCACATGCGCGACTTTGGCGATTCCTTCAATATCAGAGATAACCCCCTCATACGTCGGCGATGTGATCACGACTGCCGAGGTCTCCGGATCTTTTTTTAGTGCATCCTCCACCTGCCGTGGTGTGATCTGTCCCTGAATCCCACATTCTGTCACCGCCGGATAAAGATATTCTGCAGTCAGTTCCGATAAAAACAGGGCATGATATACCGCTTTATGGCTATTTCTGGCTGCCAGAATCCTGCCCCGTTTTTTCACTGCTGCACAGATTGATGCAAGAATCCCGCAGGTGCTGCCATTGACAAGATAATAACAATGTGCAGAACCGTAGAGATCAGCCGCACGCTGCTGTGCCTCTTTTAAAATTCCCTCTGCGTGGTGCAGGTTGTCAAACCCATCGATCTCCGTAATATCTATCCCGTATACTTCCGGAAAAGGCAGCGGATTTCTTTTATGTCCCGGCATATGAAACGGATAGACATCACTCTTCCCATATGCCTCTAATGCCTGATCTAAATACCTCATCTGCTACCGCCTTTCTGCTTACACATTTATTTTAACACTTTACATACCAGCCTGACTACTTTAAAATAAGAACATCTTTGGAAAAGAATGGAGTAATAGATCTATTATGAATTACGCACTTGTGATCCTTTGCGGTGGAAACAGTGTCCGCATGGGAACGGATAAAGCACTTTTACCTTTTGGTGACTGCTGCCTCTTAGAATATCTTGTACACAAATTTAAACCATATTTTTCAACCATATATCTCTCCGTAAAATATATTGGAGATTATGCGTATCTGAATCTCCCGGTCACGGAGATTGCGGATGTCTACGGCAATGCCGGACCGATGTCCGGCGTTTTTTCCGGTCTGTCCATGATCAATGAGGATGCCGCTTTCTTTATGTCCGTGGATACCCCTTTTATGGAACCGGAAACCGGAATTGCACTTTTAGATGCGATCGGCGATGCAGATATCTGCATGGTTCGCGGAAAAGCAGGCTACTTAGATCCTGCTACCGCCGCCTATTCAAAAAACTGTATTCCAACGATCGGGAAAAGCCTCATTCTCCGTCAGTTTACCTTTGATGCGCTTCGCGAAAAATGCAAAACAGTCTGCGTGACGGAAAAAGCACTTGCCGCCTGCACAGACATTCCGGTAGACCGACAGTTTTTCAACTTAGATACCAGACAGGATTATTATCAGGCACTGAAAATTTATCTTCAGTTATAACACCGAAATCTGTCTGCGACCGCTTTACCCAAGGAAACGCGCCAGTTCCGGCATCCAGTCTCCAAAAAATACTTCGTCCCTGCAGACAGCCTCCCACATATCTCCGAGGAAATGATGAAAACACTCCATCTCCTCCTCCCATTTTAAAGTTTCCGTCCCGGCGATTGCACTGTGCCTGCAAAACTTTTCCCAGCGCTTTTTCATATAAGGATAATCCCGGTAGGAAAAAATCTGCTCCGCGCGCTCCATATCAGGGATCATTTCTTCGGTTTTGCACATATCTTCGAGCATCTCACATACATGTCTTCCATTTAAGGTTTCGTTTCGCAATATAAAAAATACTTCCCTGTATATTTCCATATCCGGGATCAGTTCCATATCCCGCAGAATCACAAAAATCTGTTTTGCCAGCACCAGTTCCGCCGGAAATTCCTTCCATTCGATCTGCACTGTCTCATCCATCAAAAATGGAATCTGTCTTTCGACCAGTCCCCAGATTTTTCCCAGATACATAAAATGAATACCGACAGTCACCGGAACCTTCATCTCCTCAAACTGCCCCTGCAGTTCCAGACATGTCCCCGCCTGCTGCGAGGATATCGTTCCTTTCCATCTTACGGGACTTTGTTCTTTCTTTTGCAGGTACAGCTGCAACAGCTTTTCCGGAATACGCTCATCCGGCTCACAGAAAAAGTCCAGCTTCAGTATATTTTTCTTGCGGTACTGTTCTAATCCCAACACGGTTCCATTCCGTAATAAAAACCGATTTTTAAATTCAGAAGCGGAAAATCTGAGCATAAATTCTTCCAAAACAAATCCGGCAAGCAGATTTGAAAATGGTATCTTCCATTCTTCACTTTTTTCCTGTAAATCCGCTATTTTATATTTTTTATCCTCCATTTAAAGCCATACCCCTATCATCGATTGTACTTTTTTCACCACACGACGTTCTCTGGCGTATTTCATCAGATTTGCTATATCCTTTTTTTCATCTTTTATATACGAAAGAACACCTTCCTGAAAAACTGCCCGTTCCATCTTATCTTCATATTTCAGACACTCACAGATCAGTCTGTCTTTATCAAAAATCTGCATCTTTGCATTTCCAAAGTCGATCCTGTCCACACCAGACTGTAACGTCTCCGGCTCCGCATAAAACGGTGTGACCTGCGGAAACTCCAGCTTAAATCTGGATTTCGACGTATTTTTATCCACTGCGATCTGATATCCGTATGGTTTTCTTTTGATATAGCCATACGCATACAATGCACACTCCATCGTAAGCACCGCATCCGGAAATAATTTTACAATCAGTTCATCCTCCGAATAATCCCCGATGCGAATGATATAATATCCACTTTTGATCCGGATCAGGTCCCCTTTTTCCACAAAATCGAGAATTCTCCGGTAATCAATGTGCAATTCTTCCAACTGATTTTTCTTTACGATCCCACCGTGTGCCACAATAAACTCCTTGACTTTCTGCAAGATCAGTTCTCTTTTTTCATTGACTGCATATGATTCTGACATAATAACCCCATTTCTGCGTTCCCTGCGCATAATGCGAACCCCAATTCCCAATAGTTACTAGTGTTGTGTCTATATTTCCCGCTCAAAACTTTCACTTGTGGTACTAAATTTAATATAATCAAAACTATATTCTCTGTCAATCATATGTAATTTTCCTATGTACAATAGAACACACTCTCCACGGATATTCTATTATCATGTACAATAGAATGCACTCTCCACGAACATTCTATTGTCAGGAATTAAAAAAATCGCCTGCAACTTTTATGTTCCAGACGATTTTCTTTTAAATTTTTATTATCTGCGTCTTCTACGTCTTTTATTGCGTTTCTTTTCACGCTTAAATAATTTTTTATGTTCTTTTCGCACTTCAAAATTATGTTTTATGATATAAAAGTTATCTGCAACTTTCTTTATAATAATCCCAAGAACAAGTAAGACAAGAACTACAACCACCACGGTTATGATCGTACTCATCTTGATCTGTATTTTTGAAACATGCTCTGTTTCTTCCGTCTGTGCCTCTTCGCTTACGTCTGCCTGATTGCTGAATTTATATTCCGGTACCTGCACGTTTGTTTTTACAATATCTGCCTTTCCAACCTCGTGCCCCGCATAAGTATACTCAATTGTTCCAACCGTATCATTCGTCACATCGTCATAGACAATTTTTGACGTCGCATCGGAAAACTCCGCTGTCTTTGGAAGTACGATACCTGCATCTTTGTCAATATCCACAAACGGTTCATTTGTATTGAGTGTGCCTGCATTTTTTTGTTCCGCCGACGTATAATTTGTCTCGTTTTCCGCAATATTAAAAAGCTGGAAATTGTCAAAACAGTAATCAAACAGATTTCTGCTGTCAAGCCATTGATTTGGTGACTGCGTATTCATGACTACGCAGATCAGTGTCATTCCATCACGTTCTGCATAAGTTACCAGCGTACTGTTTGCCGCATTGGTATACCCCGTCTTTCCACCGGTACAGCCATCATACACATACTTGTTGGTCTGGAATGGATAAAGCATCTCGTTATGATTCTGCAGATCTGTCTGCTCTGCGTGTTTGTTCGTCGGCGGGATCGTATAACGTGCGGTTCCCACAATAATCCGAAATGTCTCATTCTGATATGCTGCCCTTGCGATCAATGCCATATCATAGCAGCAGGTATAATGGTTTTCATCATGCAGACCATGTGGATTGGCAAAATGTGTATTCTGACAGCCAAGTTCTTTGGCTTTTTCATTCATCATCGCAACAAAATTTTCAATGGTGCCCCCTACATGCTCTGCAACCGCATATGCACACTCATTTGCCGACGCAAGCATAACCGCATAGAGACACTGTTCCATCGTCATCTGTTCGCCATAGTCCCTTGCAATACCGGATCCTTCCGTATTATCGATCGCGGCATCTGAAAAAGTCACAATATCATTTAAATCTGAATTTTCCAGTGCGATCAGCGTTGTCATGATCTTTGTGATACTTGCCGGATAATGCGCCTCTAAACTATCACAATCATAAAGGACTGTCCCTGTAGAAGCCTCCATCACGATCACATTCGGGGATACGACCTCAGGACCTTCCGGCCAGTATTCTGCCGCATAGACCGGGATACACATACTTCCGGTCAGCAGTATCATTCCAAGCAGTAAACATAAGAAGCAGGTTATTTTATGATTTCTATCTATTTTATATCTCATTTTTTAATAAGTAATCTCCTGATTTATAAGTACATCTTTGCTAGTATCAGTATAAACTTTGAAAAAAATACATGCAACCTTTATGCACAAATTTTCTTTTAAGGTTTTCTTAAAATAATGCTACTTTTTTTCATTGTTTTATTGTAAAATACCTCTGTGTGCTTTTTGCACACTTTTCTGTATGAAAATAATTTTTTCGGACAACGATTTTCTGTACACTTTACAACGAAAGGCAGGATTATAACTTATATGCGATTAAGAAATATCCCAGGTGCTGATGAAGCAATTTTAAACAGTGAATACTGCATCAAGGAACCAGAGTCAAAAAAAGGGAACTGGCAGTCAGTTTTTTCTTCCACCCAGCCTCTCCATATTGAAATTGGAATGGGAAAAGGCCGTTTTATCATGGATATGGCTGCGGCGCACCCGGACATCAATTACCTCGGTATCGAACGCTATTCGAGTGTACTTTTACGTGCGCTTCAGAAAATGGAAGAAACTCCTATGCCAAACTTAAGATTCATCTGCATGGACGCCGCTGATGTCACAGAGGTTTTTGCCAAAGATGAAGTTTCCCGCATTTATCTGAACTTTTCAGATCCCTGGCCGAAAGACCGTCATGCAAAACGCCGTCTTACCTCCCGTCAGTTTTTTGCGCGTTACGATGCCATTTTAAAACCGGATGGCAGACTGGAGTTTAAGACCGATAATCAGGATCTCTTTACCTTTTCCTTAGAAGAAATCCCGGAAGCCGGATGGCATTTAGATGCCTCCACCCGAGATCTCCATCATGATTCTGTTTTAAATGAAGGAAATATTATGACAGAGTACGAAGAAAAATTCTCCTCAAAAGGAAATCCGATCTGTAAACTCATTGCCTCCCGCTAATTGCATGTTGTATACAATTTATTGACAAAAAAACAGAGCCGCCGTAATTTTGATCTTGTTTTCAAAATTATGGCGGCTCTGTTTCTTATGGGTAATTTTATATTGGAGATCACACAGTAAAGATTGAACAAAAAAAAGCACCAACCCCATAGCCATCTGCTATAAAATCGGTACTTCGTAATGCGCCACCAGGGGTTCGAACCCTGGACACCCTGATTAAGAGTCAGGTGCTCTGCCAGCTGAGCTAGTGGCGCATATGTTTATCTCTCGTGAACACAAATGATATTATATATTAATTTTTTTTAAATTGCAAGCGTTTTTTTAGAAAATCTTCATTTTTTTCATTGGCGGATTTTCTATTCTGTGGTATTTTATTCATGGACTGAAAAACGCACTTTTTTAGTCTATCAAATTTAAAGGAGGTCACTCATTTATCATGCGTGTTGATGAAAGACTATTAAAATATGTTTCCTATTGGACTACTTCGAGTGAAGATTCCGATACGATTCCTTCTACGGACAGACAATTTAACCTGGCAAAAGAATTAGAAAAAGAATTACTTGATCTTGGTTTACAGAAAGTAACACTGACAGACCACTGTTACATCTACGGCCTGATCCCGGCTACCCCTGGATACGAAGACAAAAAAGCGGTCGGCTTTATTTCCCATATGGATACGGCACCTGATTTTTCCGGTGAAAATGTCAAACCCCAGATCATTCCGGATTACAACGGTGAGGATGTTATTTTAAAAGGAACCGGTGACGTTTTAAAAACATCTGATTTTCCGGAATTGAAAACTTTAAAGGGCAGAACCCTGATCACGACAGACGGCACAACTCTGCTTGGTGCAGACGATAAGGCAGGCGTTGCTGAGATCATGACTGCTGCTGAACAGCTCATCTCCTCTGACATTCCACACGGCGATATCTGGATCGGGTTTACACCGGACGAAGAAGTCGGACATGGTGCGGATCTGTTTGATCTTGACTACTTTAAAGCAGATTTTGCTTACACGGTAGATGGCGATTACGAGGGTGAAGTTGCCTATGAAAACTTTAATGCCGCAAGCGCAGTTTTCGCTGTCAAAGGCGTGAATGTCCACCCTGGTGAGGCGAAAGATATCATGGTCAATGCCGCTCTCGTTGCATGTGAGATCCAGTCTCAGCTTCCTCCAATGGAAACGCCTGCCCACACCGAGGGAAGAGAAGGTTTCTATCATCTGACCGATATGTCCGGCGACGTTGCCGCAGCAACTCTTTCCTACATCATTCGTGATCACGATAAAGTGATGTTTGAAACACGTCAGAAAAAAATGCAGGAAATCGCAGATTCCATGAACCAAAAATACGGTGTCGGAACTGTTACACTGACTATCCACGATTCCTACGCAAATATGTTGGAAATCATTGAGAAAAATACTTATGTTGTGGATATCGCAAAGAAAGCTATTTCTTCTGTTGGTCTTGAACCAATCTCACGTCCGGTACGCGGCGGTACCGACGGCGCGCGTTTAAGCTTTATGGGACTTCCGTGCCCGAATCTTGGCACAGGCGGTTACGGTTTCCACGGTCCATTCGAACACATCAGTGTGGAGGGAATGAAAACTGCTGTAGCTGTAATCAAAGAGATCGTGCGCATTACCGCAGAGCTTTGATGACCAAATGCCAAAAAGGGCGTGTGAAAAAGTAAGAATCATTTTTTCACACGCCCTTTCAAATACATCTTTAATTGCGTTTTACTTATGATGCATTTCTATAAATTTGCGATCAACGCTGCAATTTCATCCGGTGTCATGATCTTATTTGGATTGCTCATATCTGCCATGGATGAAGACGCTTCCTGTGCCGGTACTTCTTCGATGACTGACTCATCTGCAGATACCGGGATTTCTTCCGTAACGGTTGTCTCTTCCGGAATTTTTACTTCTTCAATCACTGACTCATCCGCAGATACCGGAATTTCTTCTGTCAAAGTTACTGCATCCGTATCCGGCTCTACTGTTGCTTCCTCCGTAATCGGAACTTCTTCCGCTTCCACTTCTTCTACCGGTTCTGCCTGCACCTCCTCCACGGCTGATGCAGCATCGTTCAAATCATCAAAAACCGGCATCTCGCCGATTGACGGTTCTTCCTCCATTAAGGATGTATCAACCGCCGCAGGTTCTTCCTCTTCCATTAACGGCATCTCTCCAATTGACGGTTCCTCATCTATCAGGGATGTATCGGCTGCTTCCGGCTCTTCCTCTTCCATTAACGGCATCTCGCCGATTGACGGTTCCTCATCTATCAGGGATGTATCGGCTGCTTCCGGTTCTTCTTCATCCATTAATGGCATTTCGCCGATTACCGGTTCCTCATCCAGATCTCCGCCGTCAGTTAAATCCGGGAGTTCTGTTTCTGATAATTCTTCTCCCAATGTTGGCAGTTCCATATTAGACAGATCTTCATCCATTGCCGGCATTCCCAGATCCGGCAACTCTTCATCTTCTGTCGGCACTCCAAGATCCGGCAGCTCTTCATCTTCTGTCGGCATTCCTGAATCCGGCAACTCTTCATCTTCTGTCGGCATTCCTGAATCCGGCAACTCTTCACTTTCTGTCGGCATTCCATGATCCGGCAACTCTTCATCTTCTGTCGGCATTCCATGATCCGGTAATTCTTCACTTTCTGCCGGCATTCCTGGATCCGGTAATTCTTCATCCATTGCCGGGGAAACAGCTGCCATAACCGGCACTTCCGCAGCAAGATTCTCCTTTACGGAATCAACAGCCTGACTTGCCGCCTCTTTCACATAAGTATGTATCTGCTCTATGGCAGATGCAAGTTCTTTCTCCAATGTATCATGAATCATATTTGACAAAACATCCTGCATGTCACTCTGCAGTGATTCTTTGACAGCATTTAAATTATCAAGAACTAATTTCTGACTTTGCATCAATTCCTGTAATTTTTCATCCATCTGGTTTTTCTGCATGTCCATGATCTGCTGACTGTTTTCAGAAAGCTTTTCTTCTACTTCCAACGTTTTTTCAATCACCTGCTCATTCGAATGCATAAGAGCATCTGTATTTTCTTTGTTTCGTGCAAGCATCAGCTTTGCAATTGCCTTCTGTGCCGTAATGATCTCATCCGCTGGAACTGCATCTTTTTCTCCGATATTATCTATCTTTTCCGCTAACTTTTTCTGCATCAGATAATTGGCTTTTCCTGTACGCAGCAGTTCTTCTACCTGTTCATCCGAATGGGCTTTTTCCTCATTTTTCATCCTATGGATATATGTGACAAGCAAACCTGTCCATACTAAAATAAGCGCTGCAATAATACCCACAACCATCAGTTTTGATGTATTCTTCGAAACTAAATACAGATCAATCCACAAAAATGGTATCAATATCGATGATATAAAAATCATAATACGATTGACATCTATCTTCTTTGGTTTCTTTAATGAATCGTCTTTTGCCATAACAGAACCTCCCGCTTTTTGCACTATCATGCATGGATTTATACTCTATATTTTAACACATTAAAACAAGCCTGAAAACATCCATTATAAAATATTTACATCCCATCACTTATCCGTT
>ERZ773200.2055-NODE-2055-length-15421-cov-2.964337_pt1 | contig 15421 bp, 18 predicted proteins | sample MGYA00581008_ERZ773200 | MGnify/ENA primary metagenome ERZ773200 (study PRJEB29015, sample SAMEA2737770) | human gut metagenome | biome: human gut; feature: human-associated habitat; material: faeces | place: China | collected 2012 ... | reverse complement strand
CTTTGGCAGCAGCCGCGACATCATGGTACGTATGCCGCCGGTGCATGACGCCAACGGCAGCCAGGAGCTGGGCAGCAAGGTCGTGACGGTGATTAACGAATCGACCAGCCAGAATGCGGCAGTGAAGCGTATTGAGTTTGTCGGCCCGAGCGTCGGCGCGGACCTCGCGCAAACTGGCGCCCTGGCGCTGATTGCGGCGCTGGTCTGTATCCTGATCTACGTCGGCTTCCGCTTCGAATGGCGTCTGGCCGCCGGGGTGGTTATCGCCCTGGCGCACGACGTGGTGATCACCATGGGCGTGCTGTCACTGTTCCATATCGAGATCGACCTGACCATCGTGGCCTCGTTGATGTCGGTTATCGGCTACTCGCTGAACGACAGTATCGTGGTATCGGACCGTATCCGTGAAAACTTCCGTAAGATCCGCCGCGGTACGCCGTATGAGATCTTTAACGTGTCGTTGACCCAGACGCTGCACCGTACCTTGATCACCTCTGGTACCACTTTGATGGTGATCCTGATGCTGTTCCTGTTCGGCGGCCCGATTCTGGAAGGCTTCTCGCTGACCATGCTGATCGGTGTTTCCATCGGTACGGCTTCTTCTATCTACGTCGCGTCCGCGCTGGCGTTGAAGCTGGGCATGAAGCGCGAGCATCTGATCCAGCAGAAGGTCGAAAAAGAAGGGGCGGATCAGCCGTCTATTCTGCCGTAATAGAGTTCAGTTGAGATAAAGCAATCCCGGCCCTTGCGGCCGGGATTTTTTTGCCCGCGACAAAACCTGCTGACAGTATGCTGTCAGGAGCCCTCCCATACACTGCCTCTGAACTCACTAACGAGCAGGAGGAAGTATGAACAACGTGATTAACTGGTTTGAAATTCCGGTCGCCGATATGGATCGCGCCGTCGCGTTTTATGAGCCGGTGATGCAAGTGTCGCTGCGTCGCGAAACCATGGACTGCGCCGAGCTGGCGGTGTTCCCGCATCAGGATCCGGCCCCCGGCGGCGCGCTGGCCAAATTTGAAGGTATCGCGCCCTCGGCGCAGGGCGCTATTATTTATCTGCATACTGATCATCTTGCCGCCACGCTGGAGCGCGTTGCCTCGGCGGGTGGGGCCTGTGTCTTCGGCCCGCTGACGCTGCCGAATGATATTGGCACCATCGCCCTGTTTACCGACAGCGAGGGCAACCGCGTCGGCCTGCACCAGCCGGCTTAACCTTAACTTTTGTGAAGTGAGACATGACCCGACGCGCCGACCGTTTATTTCAGATTGTGCAGATCCTGCGCGGCAGGCGGCTCACTACCGCCGCGCTGCTGGCGGAGCGGCTGGGCGTGTCGGAGCGTACCGTCTATCGCGATATTCGCGATCTCTCCCTCTCCGGCGTACCGGTGGAGGGCGAAGCGGGCAGCGGCTACCGGCTGCTGGCGGGCTACGATCTGCCGCCGCTGATGCTGACCACCAAAGAGTCCGAGGCGCTGATCGCTGCGATTCGGCTGCTGAAAACCTGGGGCGGTGAGGCGCTGTCGCAGTCGCTGGAATCCGCCCAGGAGAAGATGCTGGCGATCCTGCCGGAGGCGCGTCGGCGCCAGGCGGAGCAGACCCGCCTGTTTGCCCCTGACCTTGGCGCGCATCGCTATGCTAAAACCCATTTTGACGTTATCCATCAGGCCGTATCCAATCAGCAGGTATTACAGCTTCACTACCAGGATGAATCCGGTCAGGTGACGTGGCGTGAAGTGCTGCCGCTGGGGCTGTTTTTCTGGGGGGAGCGCTGGCTGCTGGTGGCCTGGTGCGAACTGCGCAATGATTACCGCAATTTTCGCCTCGATCGTTGCCTGGAGGTAAGCGCGACCGAACGTCGATTCAGCGAGTGCGCCGACCGCTCGTTAAGCGATTTTCTGCGCAAGGTCCGGTGCGAGGTGCGGGAGAAATAAAAAAGCCCGGGCAGCAGGAGCTGCGGCCCGGGCGCTGTCTTGCTGTATCAGCAATCAGAAGTTGTAGCCGACCACGAAGTAACCACCCCAGCCGGTCGAGCGAACGCTGAACGGACCATCGCCGAAGTTCAGCTTCGCATCATCAGCCCACTGGCCGCCGTTATGGAAGTAACGGGCGACGATAGAGTAGTGCCAGTGCGCGTAGTTCAGCGCCAGGATGTGGCTGGAGGCGATAGAGTTGCTGGTGCGCGCGTGCTTCCCGTTCAGATCGTAGAAGTTGTCATCGCCGAGGTCAGAACCCCAGTCGAAGTTGGTGAAGCCGATGTAGCTCAGCGAACCGCCCCACAGGTCGGTCAGCGGCACAAAGTATTTCACTTTGAAGCGATAGCCGTCCCATTCGTTTTCGTTGGAGGCGCCGTAGTTCTGCCACTGGTACTTGGCGTAGACGTTCAGCGACAGGCTCATTGGCAGGCCGGTATCGATATCGGTACCCAGACCCATATACCAGGTGCTCTGCTCCTGGGAGTCGTTGCGGCCCATATCGTAGATATAGTTGTTGGCGAAATACCATTCTTTGAACGGCCCGAAGCTCAGGTCGGTATTGGTCAGCTTATCGATAGAGAAACGCGGTTCGATCTCCATAAACAGCGGGGAACCTTTGTTCCAGATACCTTTTGCCGTGCTGTTGCCGCCGAAGAATACCGGGGCATCGATATAGCCGTAGAAATCAAACCAGTCTTTTTTGGCGAACGCTTCGTATTCTAGGTAGGTATCGTTACGGATCTGCGGTCCAAAACGGGTGTGGTAGCTGCCCACCACGTTAACACTCTGGTGCCACCAGTCAGACAGATACTGCGGTTTGTCGTTTTCTGCCGCGCCCGCGGCAAAAGTAGTGGAGAGCGCCACAACCGCACCCGCTGCCAGTAATGTTTTTTTCATAGTAATGCCACTGTTTAAATTGAGCCTGAAGGCGTTAAAAGAAGTGCCGAAGCGTTTCTAAATATTTCGTCTTTCTGTGGGGGTCTATTATAGGAATCATTGCTCACAAAAATACGTGTTGTTTCACATAACCAGAACATGCGTAATCGATTGCGTTCACGATTCTATGCATTTCTTGACAAAATGCTACTGAAAATCGCGCTGCAGAACGATTTCTAATGAACTCTTGCGAAAAGTTGTAAGTGGATAAGAAAGACGGGGCAGGAGGTAGCCGGGCGGGGCAGGCCCGGCTGAAGGCTTACTGGGCGGCGGCGGGCTGGATATCGTGTACGCGAATAAAACCGACTTTATCTGGCGTTACATTGAGGCGCAACGGGATATCGACATCGCTGGGGGCGAGGGTGCTGGCCGGCGCGCTAATCAGCTGATCCTGAACATTGACTTCCTGATAGCTGTGGGTGGTGCCGGTGATCTGTCCGGAAGCGACGGTGGCGGTAAAGGCCGGCAGCGGATCGTTGGATTCGCCCTGAATGCGTAAGGTCAGGCGTGACCCATCGCCATCCGGGGTAATACTGCCCACCGACATGCGCAGGGTGCCGATCTGGCTCTCCAGCCGCGCCGGGGTCTTGGCCTCCGGCAGCAGATAGACGCCGCGGGTGGATTTGGCGTTCAGCGCGTTTTGCTGGGTGATTTTGATCGTTTGCTGGTTGAGCTGGGTCATCTCCTGGCTCAGCGTACTCACGCTCTGGTGCATCTGGCGGATTTCGCTTTGCTGGGCGCAGGCGGTCAGGGTGAACAGGCAGCCCGCGATGGCGAGCTTCAGGTAACGTCTTGTCATGGTCAGGATTCCGTTTACAGAGGATGCTTAATGGTAGCCAAACCGGCCTCATCTCCCATAGATCCTTTGTCTCAAAAGCTCTTTCTTTGTAGTCCGGTCACTTCGCGGTAAACTACTCTTCAGTTTAACTACCTGTCAGGACGCGCTATGCATTGCCCTTTCTGTTTCGCCGTGGATACCAAAGTGATCGACTCTCGTCTGGTGGGGGAAGGCTCTTCCGTGCGTCGCCGTCGGCAGTGCCTGGTCTGTAACGAACGCTTTACCACCTTCGAAGTGGCGGAGCTGGTGATGCCGCGGGTGGTGAAGAGTAACGATGTGCGCGAACCCTTCAACGAAGACAAGCTGCGCAGCGGGATGCTGAAAGCGCTGGAGAAACGTCCGGTTAGCGCCGACGACGTGGAAATGGCGGTCAACCATATCAAGACTCATCTGCGCGGCACCGGCGAGCGCGAAGTGGCCAGCAAAATGATCGGCAACCTGGTGATGGAGCAGCTGAAAAAGCTGGATAAAGTCGCCTATATTCGCTTCGCGTCGGTCTATCGCAGCTTCGAAGATATTAAAGAATTCGGCGAAGAGATCGCCCGCTTACAGGACTAAGCCATGCAGGACGAAATGTACATGGCGCGTGCGCTGAAGCTTGCCGCGCGCGGTCGCTTTACTACCCATCCTAACCCTAACGTCGGCTGCGTCATTGTGAAAGACGGCGAGATCGTCGGCGAGGGGTTTCACTATCGCGCCGGCGAGCCGCATGCTGAAGTGCACGCCCTGCGCATGGCTGGCGAAAAGGCGCGCGGCGCCACCGCCTACGTCACTCTTGAGCCCTGCAGCCACCATGGCCGTACGCCGCCATGCTGCGATGCGCTGATTGCCGCCGGCGTCAGCCGCGTGGTCGCCGCGATGCAGGATCCGAACCCGCAGGTGGCGGGGCGCGGTTTGTATCGCCTGCAGCAGTCCGGCATTGAGGTCAGCCATGGGCTGATGATGAACGAAGCGGAAGCGCTGAATAAGGGCTTTCTGAAGCGGATGCGCACCGGTTTTCCCTGGGTGCAGCTGAAGCTGGGCGCCTCGCTGGACGGCCGCACGGCGATGGCCAGCGGCGAAAGCCAGTGGATCACCTCCCCGCAGGCGCGACGCGACGTGCAGCGTCTGCGCGCCCAGAGCCATGCCATCCTGACCAGCAGCGCCACCGTGCTGGCGGACGATCCGGCGCTGACCGTGCGCTGGCAGGAGCTGAGCGCCGATACCCAGGCGCTTTATCCCGAAGAGAATTTGCGCCAGCCGCTGCGCGTCGTCATCGACAGCCAGAACCGCGTCACGCCTGAGCATCGTATTGTGCAGCAGGCGGGGGAAACGCTGTTTGCCCGCCTGCGCGCCGATGAACGGCAGTGGCCGGAAAGCGCCCGCACGCTGCTGGTACCGGAGCATAACGGCCATCTCGATCTGGTGCTGCTGATGATGCTGCTTGGCAAACAGCAGATCAACAGCGTCTGGGTTGAGGCAGGGGCTACGCTTGCCGGGGCGCTGCTGCAGGCGGGCCTGGTCGACGAGCTTATCGTCTATATTGCGCCTAAACTGTTAGGCAATACGGCGCGTGGATTATGCGCGCTGCCGGGGCTTGAAGAGCTGAGCCAGGCCCCCCATTTTAAATTCAATGAGATACGTCAGGTTGGCCCGGATGTCTGCCTGCATTTAACCACTGCGTGAGGCTTTCCTGATTATTAGGAAGCAGCGCTCAGAATAATATGATAAAATCCGCCCCCCTTGCGGGGCACATGAACCCGAAGGAAGAGTATGAACATTATTGAAGCTAACGTTGCTACCCCGGACGCTCGCGTCGCCATCACCATTGCGCGTTTCAACAACTTTATCAATGACAGCCTGCTGGAAGGCGCGATTGACGCCCTGAAACGCATTGGTCAGGTAAAAGATGAAAACATCACCGTCGTTTGGGTTCCAGGCGCGTATGAGCTGCCGCTGGCGGCTGGCGCACTGGCGAAAACCGGTAAATATGACGCGGTGATCGCGCTGGGGACGGTGATTCGCGGCGGTACCGCCCACTTTGAATATGTGGCAGGCGGTGCCAGCAATGGCCTGGCGCATGTCGCTCAGGATAGCGAAATCCCGGTAGCCTTTGGTGTTCTGACCACTGAAAGTATTGAACAAGCCATTGAGCGCGCTGGCACCAAAGCCGGTAACAAAGGTGCAGAAGCTGCGCTGACCGCGCTGGAAATGATTAACGTATTGAAAGCCATCAAGGCCTGATTTTTGTAAGGGGAATTCCGTGAAACCTGCTGCTCGTCGCCGCGCCCGTGAGTGTGCCGTTCAGGCGCTCTACTCCTGGCAGTTGTCCCACAACGACATCGCTGATGTCGAATACCAGTTCCTGGCGGAACAGGACGTAAAAGATGTTGATGTTCTGTATTTCCGCGAACTGCTGTCCGGAGTGGCGACTAACAGCGCGTACCTCGACGGCCTGATGAAGCCCTACCTGTCCCGCCAGCTGGAAGAGCTGGGCCAGGTTGAAAAAGCGGTGCTGCGTATCGCGCTGTTTGAGCTGTCCAAACGTGATGACGTACCGTATAAAGTGGCCATCAATGAAGCTATCGAACTGGCGAAAACCTTCGGCGCTGAAGATAGCCATAAGTTCGTTAACGGCGTGCTGGACAAAGCGGCTCCGGTAATTCGTCCCCACAAGAAGTAAACTGCAGGCCGGGTTTTGCGAGGGTCGCCTCGCAGCCCGGCCTTATTTATTATTTTGCTGAGGCATAACGTATGGCATGCGGCGAATTCTCCCTGATTGCCCGTTATTTTGATCGCGTTAAAAGCGCCCGCCTTGATGTTGAAACCGGCATCGGCGATGACTGCGCGCTCCTGCATATTCCCGAGAAAAAAACGCTGGCAATCAGCACCGACACCCTGGTGGCGGGCAATCACTTCTTACCCGATATCGACCCGGCCGACCTCGCCTATAAAGCGCTGGCGGTGAACCTGAGCGACCTCGCGGCGATGGGCGCGGAACCAGCGTGGCTCACGCTGGCGCTGACCTTGCCGGAGGTGGATGAAGTCTGGCTGGAAGCCTTCAGCGACAGCCTGTTTGTCCAGCTGGACTATTACGATATGCAACTGATTGGCGGCGACACTACCCGTGGCCCGCTCTCCATGACGCTGGGTATCCACGGCTTTGTGCCGCCGGGACGCGCCATGAAACGCGCTGGCGCGAAGCCGGGGGACTGGATCTATGTTACCGGCACTCCGGGAGACAGCGCCGCCGGTCTGGCGGTACTGCAGAATCGTCTAACGGTGGATGAATCGTCTGACGCCGACTACCTGCTGGCCCGTCATCTGCGGCCGATGCCGCGCGTGCTGCAGGGCCAGGCGCTGCGTGACCTGGCGACATCGGCTATCGATCTCTCCGACGGCCTGATCTCCGATCTGGGCCATATTCTCAAAGCCAGCGGCTGCGGCGCACGTATCGATCTCGATGCCATGCCGTACTCCGATGCGATGCTGCGCCAGGTTGATTCTGAGCAGGCGCTGCGCTGGGCGCTCGCCGGCGGGGAAGATTACGAGCTGTGCTTTACCGTACCGGAGCTGAACCGCGGGGCGCTGGACGTGGCTCTTGGCCATCTTGGCGCGCGTTTTACCTGTATCGGACAGATTGCGCCGGAGAGCGAAGGGCTGCAGTTTATCCGCGACGGTAAGCCGGTCGCGCTTGATTTAAAGGGATACGATCACTTTGCGTAGTCGAGACGAGGCGCTTAGCCGCCTGAGTATGCGTAATCCGTGGCATCTGCTGGCGACCGGCTTTGGCAGCGGCTTAAGCCCGGTGGTGCCGGGGACGATGGGCTCGCTGGCGGCGATCCCGTTCTGGTATCTGATGACCTTTCTCCCCTGGCAGCTTTACTCGCTGGTGGTGATGATGAGCATCTGTATCGGCGTCTATCTGTGCCATCGCACGGCCAAAGATATGGGCACCCATGACCACGGCAGCATCGTCTGGGACGAGTTCGTCGGGATGTGGATCACCCTGATGGCGCTGCCGACCCTGGACTGGCAGTGGGTGGCCGCCGGCTTCGTGATTTTCCGTATCTTCGATATGTGGAAGCCGTGGCCGATTCGCTGGTTTGATCGCAATATCCACGGCGGAATGGGGATTATGGTCGACGACATCGTCGCCGGCGTGATCTCCGCCGGCGTGCTGTACGTCATTGGCCATCACTGGCCCATCGGTCTGCTTTAACCGCCTCTCCCCGGCAACGCTACGCTGCCGGGGAAACCACGCCCGTCACTTAAATCCCACCACCGGATGCGGCTGATACGGCGCCTCCAGCTTGTCGATCTGTTCCGCGGAGAGCGTCAAATCCACCGCCTGCAGCAGATCATCGAGCTGTTCCTGACGCGACGGGCCGATAATCGGCGCGGCGACGCCGGGTTTGCTTAACAGCCAGGCGAGAGCGACCTGGGCGCGGCTGGCGTCGAGTTCTTCCGCCACGTCCGCGAGATTCCCGGCGATCTGCGCATCGTTTTCTTCACTGGCGCTGTACAGCGATTTGCCGAACTCATCTGAGACCAGCCGGGCGGTGGTCTCACCCCAGGGGCGGGTTAGCCTGCCGCGCGCCAGCGGACTCCACGGGATCACCGCTACGCCGTTACGTTGGCACAAGGGCAGCATCTCATTCTCTTCTTCCCGGTAAATCAGGTTGTAGTGATCCTGCATGGTAACGAAGCGCGCCCAGCCGTTCTGCTGCTGGAGCGCCAGCGCCTGGGCAAACTGTCGGGCATGCATGGACGAGGCGCCGATATAGCGCGCTTTGCCGGCTTTCACCACCTCGTCCAGCGCTTCGAGCGTCTCTTCAATCGGGGTGGTATAGTCCCAGCGGTGGATCTGCAGCAGGTCGACATAGTCCATCCCGAGACGGCGCAGGCTGTCGTCGATGGAGCGCAGGATCTGCGCCCGGGAAAGTCCTTCCGCCAGATCGCCGACCTGGTGATACACCTTGGTGGCGACAACCACCTCGTCACGGCGGGCAAAGTCGCGCAGGGCGCGGCCAACGATCTCTTCGCTGCTGCCGTCGGAGTAGCTATTTGCGGTATCGAAGAAGTTGATGCCGCCTTCAATGGCGTGCTGGATAAGCGGGCGGCTGCTCTCTTCCGGAAGCGTCCAGGCGTGTCTGCCGCGGTCCGGCTCGCCGAAGGTCATGCAGCCGAGGCAGAGTCGGGAAACACGTAAGGCAGTATCACCGAGGGGGATATAGTGCATAGTGCGCTCCTGCTATTCATCAAGGGTATCCCTTAAGCATAGCAGGAGCGGAAGGGGCAATTATGCCAGCCAGTCGCGGATTTTGGCTTCAATACCGGCGGCATCAAGGCCGAGGTCGGCGCGGATCTCTTCCTGAGTGCCCTGAGGAATAAAATAATCCGGCAGGCCAATATTGAGCACCGGTACCGCCCGGCGGTGGGCCATCAGCACTTCGTTCACGCCGCTGCCGGCGCCGCCCATGATGGCGTTCTCTTCCAGCGTCACCAGCGCGTCGTGCTCGCCGGCCAGCTGGAGGATCAGCGCGGTATCCAGCGGCTTCACAAAGCGCATATCCACCAGGGTGGCGTTGAGTTTGTCCGCTACTGCCGCGGCTTCCGGCAGCAGGGTGCCAAAGTTGAGGATCGCTATTTTCTCGCCCTGACGTTTCACCACCCCTTTGCCGATCGGCAGCGATGCCAGCGGCTCGAGCGTCGCGCCGGTGCCGCTACCGCGCGGATAGCGCACCGCGCAGGGGCCGTCGCTGTAGTGGTAGCCGGTGTACAGCATCTGGCGACATTCATTTTCATCGCTCGGGGTCATTACCACCATATCCGGAATACAGCGCAGGAAGGAGAGATCGAACGCTCCCTGATGCGTCTGGCCGTCTGCGCCGACGATCCCGGCGCGGTCGATAGCAAATAGCACCGGCAGCTTCTGGATAGCCACATCATGGATCACCTGATCGTAGGCTCGCTGCAGGAAGGTGGAGTAGATCGCCACCACCGGCTTGTAGTCGCCAATCGCCAGCCCGGCGGCGAAGGTGACCGCATGCTGCTCGGCAATGGCGACGTCAAAGTACCGATCGGGGAATTTCTTCGAAAACTCCACCATCCCTGAACCTTCGCGCATCGCCGGCGTGATCGCCATCAGCTTGTTGTCTTTGGCCGCCGTTTCACACAGCCAGTCACCGAAGATTTTCGAGTAGGAAGGGAGGCCGCCGCTGCTTTTGGGCAGTACGCCGCTGGTATGGTCGAATTTTGGCACCGCATGGAAGGTGATCGGGTCTTTCTCGGCGGGCTCATAGCCGCGGCCTTTTTTGGTCATAATATGCAGGAACTGCGGGCCTTTCAGGTCGCGCATGTTCTTCAGCGTGCTGACCAGACCGAGCACGTCATGGCCATCCACCGGGCCAATGTAGTTAAAGCCCAGCTCTTCAAACAGCGTGCCCGGCACCACCATCCCTTTGATATGCTCTTCGGTACGCTTAAGCAGCTCTTTAATCGGCGGCACCCCGGAGAAGACCTTTTTGCCCCCTTCGCGCAGGGTGGAGTAGAGCTTACCGGAGAGCAGCTGCGCCAGATGATTGTTCAGCGCGCCGACGTTCTCGGAAATCGACATTTCATTGTCATTCAGCACCACCAGCAGGTCGGGTTTGATATCCCCGGCGTGGTTCATCGCCTCAAACGCCATGCCGGCGGTGATCGCCCCGTCGCCAATGACGCACACCGCGCGCCGCTGCTTATCCTCTTTCGCGGCGGCGATAGCCACCCCGATACCCGCGGAAATGGAAGTGGAGGAGTGACCGACGCTCAGCACGTCATACTCGCTTTCACCGCGCCACGGGAAGGGATGCAGGCCGCCTTTCTGACGAATGGTGCCGATTTTGTCCCGGCGACCGGTCAGAATTTTATGCGGGTAGGCCTGATGGCCGACGTCCCAGATCAGGCGATCGAACGGCGTGTTATACACGTAGTGCAGCGCCACGGTCAGTTCCACCGTGCCGAGGCCAGAGGCAAAGTGACCGCTGGAACGGCTGACGCTGTCCAGTAGATAGCGCCGCAGCTCATCACATAGCTTCGGCAGGCTCTCTTTTGGCAACAGGCGCAACTCCTGGGTGGAATCTACCAGCGCCAGGGTCGGGGATTTGGCAATATCAAAACTCATCAGAGACTCATTTTTTGTTTATTTATCGCGCTGAATAATGTAATTCGCGAGCGCTTCCAGTGCCGAAGTATCCAGAGATTGTGCGGCCAGCTCATCTAACGACCGGCGGGCATCAGCGATCAGGTCGTGCGCTTTCTTCCGGGCTTGCTCAAGACCCAGGAGGGCGGGATAGGTGCTTTTACCCAATTGCTGGTCGGCACCCTGACGTTTGCCAAGGGTCGCAGTATCCCCTACCACGTCGAGAATGTCATCCTGGACCTGGAAGGCAAGACCGATATTTTCCGCATAGCGATCCAGCGCGGGCAGGGCGGCGCGGCCGCGTTCGCCGGCGCTCAGGGCTCCCATCCGGACGGCGGCGCGGATCAGGGCGCCCGTTTTGTGGCGATGGATACGCTCCAGCGCCTGTAAATCAACCTGCTGTCCCTCGGCCTGCAGATCCAGCGCCTGGCCGCCGCACATGCCCGCCACGCCGCTGGCCTGCGCCAGTTCGGAAACCATCGCCAGCCGGTCCCGGTCAGGAACGTCGACCATCGGCGCATCACTCAGTATAGAGAACGCCAGCGTTTGCAGGGCATCTCCCGCAAGAATTGCGTTGGCTTCGCCAAATTTAATATGGCAGGTCGGCAGGCCGCGGCGCAGATCGTCATCATCCATCGCCGGCAAATCATCATGCACAAGCGAATACGTGTGAATCATTTCCATCGCCATCATAAACGGACGAACTGCTTTTTCATCCGTTCCTCCAAACATGGAATATGTCTCATAAAGAAACATTGGTCTAAGTCGTTTACCACCGGCATTGATACTGTAATTAACAGCCTCCAATACCGTTTTTTCATAGCCTTCTTCCTTTGGAAGGTACGGAATAAATCCCTCTTCTATATTTTGTATTTTTTCCTGCCATTTATCCTTCGACATCTTCTTCTCCTTCCATCATCAGGACCTTTATTTTTTTCTCCACGCGGTCAATAGCGTCATTTCCCATTTTCACAAGTTTCATTCCTTCCGAAAATGCCTGATAGGATTCTTCTAACGTCATTTTATCATTTTCCATCTGTGTTACGGTATCATCTAAACGATCCATAATTTCTTCTAAAGAAATTTCTTTTTTTTCTTCCATTATGCTTTTTCCTCCTCGACGACTTCCTGTACTTCACTTTTCACAACGCCATCTGAAAATGTCATCATCAAAACATCGTTTACTTGAAGTGATTTCACGGAATCCACCATCCTGCCCGCCTCATCAGTCACATAAGCATAGCCGCCGGCAAGGCGTTTTAACGGACTTTTTGCATCCAGCCTTGCCGCCAAAAGTGACATCATTTGTTTCTTTTTCTGTAGTTCATTTTTCATATTACGAAAGAGGCGTTCCTCTATATCAATCAAATATTGTCTCTTCTGTACCATCTGGTTTTCCGGATTCAGATAGCGGAGCCGCTTCTCTGTAAAATCCAAGTGCTCACGCCCTGCATCCACCTGTGCCAGAATACAACGTGCCAGACGATCTTTATATCCATACAATTCTTCTAATACAAGACGGACATCATAAACCGCCAGTTCTGCTGCCGCTGAAGGTGTCGGTGCGCGTAAATCCGCCACGTAATCTGCAATTGTCACATCGGTTTCATGTCCGACTGCTGAAATCACCGGCGTCCGACATTCATAAATTGCCTGTGCCACGATTTCCTCATTAAATGCCCACAAGTCTTCCATTGAGCCGCCGCCTCGCCCCGCTAAAATAACGTCCACGCCAAATTCATCCAAAAAAGAAATTCCCCCAGCAATGGATTGTGCCGCTCCTTCTCCCTGCACTTTTGCCGGATATAAATAAAGCTGCACATAAGGATTGCGTCTTGTAGCAATCTGAATCATATCATGGACTGCCGCACCGGTTTTCGCCGTTACGATACCGACTTTTTTTACATACTTTGGAATTGGCAGCTTTCGATCCTCGTCAAAATATCCTGCTGCCTCCAGCTTTTTCTTTAATTTTTCATACTGCTCCTGTAAGTGTCCATCTCCTACCGGGACAATTTTTTTGGCATAGAGCTGATATTTCCCATCGCGCTCGTATACACTAATGGAGCCGCCAACTACGACTTCCTGTCCATTCTCCATCCGAAAATCAAGTCCGCCGCGGTCACCGCGAAACATCACACACGTAAGCTGTGAGCGGTCGTCTTTTAACGAAAAATAAATATGCCCGGAGCTATGATATTTGCAATTGGAAATTTCGCCTTTTACAAATACAACCGACAGGGCATATTCTTTGGAAAACATATTCTTAATATACTGATTGACGGAAGAGACGGAATATACATTTCCTCTATTCATTTACAATCTTACCCAAGATACCATTCACAAACGCAGCACCATTCTCTCCGCCATACTCTTTTGCAAGTTCCACGGCTTCATTGACAGCTACGCCGACCGGTACACTTTCCTCATATAATGCTTCATAAACAGCCAGTCTCAAAATTGCTAATTCCGCTTTTGCAATTCGCTCAATCTTCCAGCCCTTTGCATTTGCCGAAATTTTTTCATCAATATCCGGCATCAAAGCAATCAGCCGTTCCACTTTTTCGCGGACTTCCTTTTCATCCTTTTCACTAATTTCATGTTCTTCCGGAAAATGGAAATTCGCCAAAAAATTACTCATCTGTTCTTCAAACTCATCGGTTCCATAAAAATCATTCTGGAACATCAGACAGAAGATACATTCTCTCATCTCATGTCGTGTCATAACTATCCTCTTAATCCTGTTCTAAACTTACACCGGCGATTCGCACATTCACCTGTTTTACTGTCAAACCGGTCATGGAATTAATCGCCTGCATTACTTTTTCCTGTACCTGTTTACAGGTTTTTGGAATGCTGTATCCATATTTCATATTAATTGCCAATTCAACCATTGCGATGTCGTCTGCCACTTCCACCTTGACACCTTTGGACAAATTCTTTGCACCAAATTTGCCTGCCAGCTCACCGGCCAAGCCGCCTGCCATCGAATCCACGCCTTCTACTTCTGATGCGGAAATACCGGCAATGCTTGCTACGACTTCATTGGCAATCTGCACTTCGCCAATCCCTGTGTGTTTTCCCATAGAATCATTTGTCATCTCTGTCATACTTTCGTACCTCCTATTGGTATGATACTACAACAAAACAGTTGTAATATGTATTATAGCAGATTTATTTCTTTTTGCCAACAGGCGATATTACAATTTTATCGGCACTGCACTCGGTTTTTCTTTTTACGATATCTTCAATCTGTGCAATCTGGCTCTCCGTCAAATCATCTGCATTTACAACAACATCCACGCTGTCGGATAAAATTGTCACAACAGCTTCTGAAAATCCCTTCGCTGCCAGCAGATTTTCGGTTGCCGTTTCTTTTTCGCTGATTTCGGTCATCTGCATAATCTGCTGCATTGCCTTGTCTTTTTGCGCATTGGTTACATTTTTGTTATTCACTAAATTTGTAAGCGTCTCTTTGTTTTTCGCACGCGTCTGTTCTCTCGAAAGTTTTGCCTCCTCGAAATAATTTCCGGTAACAGTGTTACTTACAAGTACTGCTTCACCGGCATTTTCCTTATTGGGAACCTTTTGTCCACTTGTGCTCACTGCCTTGCCACTGGCTGTTTCTACCGTTTCTTCGTCCTCATCAAGAACAATATCCTCCTCTGAAATGTCTGCTGCGCTTTCGGTTGCCGCTTTGTTATGATCCCCATGTCCGTTCATTGTCAGTTCTTCACGGTCTGTCATGCTCAGATACCCGGCAATCGCAACCATCACAACAAGCGCAGTAATAATAATCTGGTTTTTTTTCAAAATTTTCTTCACTCCTTTGCCTCCTTACTTTTCATTATTTTTATTTTATGACTCTCAATAGAAAATAATGCACTTACCGCATCGGTTATTTCTCTTTTTATCACAGAATCGTATCCGCCTTCGCAGACAATGACAATCCCCTCGATTTCCGGCTCCTTCTCCTGTATGATATACGGAGAAGAGTCACGGCTTGAATTTTCCACTAAAACTGTTTTTTCCTCGTTGGACTCTCCTTTTTGCGTATTATCTTTTAATGTCACTTTCTCATTTGACGCCTTCAAAGTAATCATTACATCCGCATGCCCGACTCCGTCCACCCGCTGTAAAAGCTGTTTTAACTCTTCCTCCCGCTCCGCCTTATATTCCTCAAGTGTCCCCTTTGTCTCCGCGTCTGTAACATCGGACGAAGAAGCAGGTGCCGCCGCCTTTTCATCCGCATTTTCCGAATAGGAAAAAAACAAAAGCAGTACACCACATATAACAACCGCTAACAATTTCAAGGTTCCCACTTTTTCAATTAGTTTTTTTAATTCCTCTTTCATGCGCTATGCCTCCTCAATCCAAATCTTTTCTTCTTCCACCCCATACCGAAAAGCCAGTTCATTCTGCCACTCCTTTTGCATTTTATCTGCATTTTTTACGCGCACCCTTATCAATATAATTTTCATATCATCCATCTTTATCCGGCAATCGGATT
>ERZ773200.2051-NODE-2051-length-15456-cov-10.069995_pt1 | contig 15456 bp, 16 predicted proteins | sample MGYA00581008_ERZ773200 | MGnify/ENA primary metagenome ERZ773200 (study PRJEB29015, sample SAMEA2737770) | human gut metagenome | biome: human gut; feature: human-associated habitat; material: faeces | place: China | collected 2012 ... | reverse complement strand
TTTCGCCCGCCCCGCTTCTTTTGCAGAAAACAAAAATTACAACAAAGGGAGCATACTTATGGAAAAAGCCATTCGACGTTATTGGCCTGTTTTCGTACTGCCGACCCTCATCGCCTTTATTATCGGCTTTGTCTGGCCGTTTATCTGGGGTGCAGGGCTGTCGTTCTGCAAGTTCACCACCGTCAAAAATGTGCAGTTTGCGGGCTTAAGCAACTACGCAATGATTTGGTCGGATAACACCTTCACCCATGCGTTCTGGTTCACAGCGGCGTTCACCGTCGTGTCCACCCTGCTGATCAACGTGCTGGCCTTTGCCATCGCGCTGCTTCTCACCCGCGGTATGCACGGCACCAACGCTTTCCGCACCATCTTCTTCCTGCCGAACCTGATCGGCGGCATCGTGCTGGGCTATATCTGGCAGATCCTGCTCAACGGTCTGCTGTCCTCCTGGGGTAAGTCGCTGCTGGCGCTGAATGCCACCTACGGCTTCTGGGGTTTGATCATCCTGATGTGCTGGCAGCAGATCGGCTACATGATGATCATCTATATTGCCGGTTTGCAGAATGTGCCTGTGGATCTGGTAGAGGCCGCACGCATTGACGGTGCAACAAGCAGCCAGATTTTGTTCAAAATCAAAATCCCGATGGTCATGCCCAGCGTGACGATCTGCACCTTCCTGACGCTGACGAACTCCTTCAAGCTGTTCGACCAGAACCTCTCGCTGACAGCCGGTGAGCCTGCAAAGCAGTCCATGATGCTGGCCTACAACATCTACGACACGTTCTACGCACGCTCCGGACCCCAGTGGAAGGGCATCGGTCAGGCCAAGGCCGTCGTTTTCTTCCTGTTTGTGGTCGTTTTTTCGCTGCTCCAGCTGCATTTTACCCGCTCTAAGGAGGTGCAGGCATAATGGGTGCTACTAAAAAAGACCGCCGCATCAACGCGGTACTGTCCGTTCTGCTCACGATCCTGTGCATCGCCTGGATGTACCCGGTGTTCATGATTTTGATGAACTCCCTCAAGACCGAGCGCGCCATCACGACGAGCCACGCCTTTGAGCTGCCGAACGCCGAGACCTTCGTCGGCCTGAAAAACTACATTTATGGCATTCAGGAAATGGACTTTTTGTCCTCTTTCTGGTATAGTTTAGTGATCACGGTTTCGTCTGTGGCACTGATTTTGCTGTGCTGCTCCATGTGCGCATGGTATATCACCCGTGTGCAGAACACCTTGTCCAAAGGTATGTACTATCTGTGCGTATTCAGCATGATTGTCCCCTTCCAGATGGTCATGTTCACACTGGCAAAAACTGCTGATACCTTAAAGCTGAATAACCCCTACAACATCTGCATCATCTATCTGGGCTTCGGCGCGGGACTTGCGGTGTTCATGTTCACCGGCTTTGTAAAATCTATGCCGATTGCTATTGAAGAAGCCGCTATGATCGACGGCTGCAATCCCATCCAGATTTTCTTCAAGGTCGTCTGCCCGATTTTGAAGCCGACGATGATCTCTACCGCCATTTTGGAAACCATGTGGGTCTGGAACGACTATCTGCTGCCCACGCTGGTGCTGGACATCAAGACCTACCGCACGATTCCTATGGCTATCCAGTATTTCCGCGGCAGCTACGGCAAGGTGGAGATGGCACCCATGATGGCCTGCATCATGATTACGGTGTTGCCTGTTATCGTGCTGTACCTGATCTGCCAGAAATATATTATTGATGGCGTGGTCGCCGGTGCTGTCAAGGGGTAAATTTGACACTTCTTCAAGAAAGAGGATTGGCAAATGACCATCAAAGACATCGCGCGGGAGTCCGGCTATGCGGTCGGGACCGTCTCACGAGCCTTAAATAACGCCCCCGGCGTCAGTGCAGAAACCCGTCAAAAAATATTGGAAATCGTAAACCGCCACAATTATGAACCGAACGCCAACGCCAAGCATCTGAAGCAGCAGGCCAACGATGGGATCGCACTGATTGTGAAAGGCACCCAGAATATGCTGTTTGCCGGCATTTTGGAACCGCTGCAGCAGATCATTGAGGAAAGCGGCTACGTTGCGACGGTCTACTATATTGACGAGGAAGCCAACGAGGTTGCGCAGGCCCGGCGCATCTGCACAGAGCGCAAACCCCAGGGTATATTGTTTCTCGGCTCAAATCCGGAATACTTCACGCCGGAGTTGGAGGCACTGGGTATCCCCTGCCTGCTGCTGACAAACAGCGCGGCATCCCTGCGCATCCGCAATTTGTCCAGTGTGTCCGTAGACGATATGGCTGCATCGGACACGATGATCGAATATCTGTATAAAAAGGGGCACCGCCGCATCGGAATCATCGGCGGCAAGCCCAATCTTTCCCGTCCAAGTCTCGCCCGTCTGGCCGGCTGTCAGGGTGCTATGCTGCGCCTTGGTCTGCCGTTTGACATGGAAAAGCAGTATGCGTATGCGCGGTTCTCGCTTTCCAGCGGGTATGAGGCAATGGAGTATCTCTTAAAGCACAGCCCCGACATTACGGCAGTGTTTGCCATGTCCGACCTGATGGCGCTCGGCGCAATTCGTGCGCTGCGGGATCACGGGCTGTGTGTGCCGCAGGATATTTCCGTCACAGGTTTTGACGGCATTGCGCTGGGACAGTACAGTGTGCCCCGGCTGACGACCATCCGGCAGAATATGGGGCAATTGGCGCAGCGTTCGGCGCGGATCCTGCTCCACAACATCCAAAAACCCGGCAATGCCGTGCACGAGATCGTCTCCTTCGATCTGACCGAAGGAGAAAGCGTGCGCGAACTGTGAACGAAAGACATCCCGGCTGCTTACTATCAAAAGAAAGAGGGGTTCTCTGATGAGAGCAAGCGGCATTCTAATGCCCATTTCAAGTCTGCCCTCGCCTTACGGTATTGGTACCATGGGTGCAGCCGCGCGCAGCTTTGTGGACTTTTTGGTCAAGGCCGGGCAGGCATACTGGCAGATTCTGCCCGTCTGCCCCACAAGCTACGGCGACAGTCCCTATCAGTCGTTCTCGACCTTTGCGGGCAACCCGTATTTTATCGATCTGGACGATCTGGCAAAGCAGGGACTGCTGCTGCCGGAGGAATATGCGTCCATCGACTGGGAATGCACCCCCGACTGCATCAACTACGGCGTCATGTACGAAAAGCGCTACGCAGTGCTGCGCTGTGCTGCCAAACGTCTGCTGGCAAAGCCCGGTGCCGACTACCGCCGCTTTGTGAAGGAAAACGACTTTTGGCTGCCCGACTACGCGCTGTTCATGGCGCTGAAGGACGCCCACAACGGAGTCTGCTGGCTGGAATGGGAAGAACCGCTGCGGCGCCGTGAGCCCGCTGCCCTGGCAGCAGCCAGGCAGCAGTACGCCGACGATGTGGCGTTCTGGCAGGCTGTACAGTTTATGTTCTACAGTCAGTGGCAGGCACTGAAGCACTACGCCAACCAGCAGGAAATCCGCATCATCGGCGACCTTCCCATCTATGTGGCGCTGGACAGCGTCGATGTGTGGAGCTGCCCGCAGGAGTTCCAGCTCGACGAGAACCTGCTGCCCACCGAGGTGGCAGGCTGCCCGCCGGACGGCTTCTCCGCCACAGGCCAGCTGTGGGGCAACCCGCTGTTCGACTGGGACTCCATGGCCAAGACCGGCTACGCATGGTGGGTGCGGCGCATCAAACACATGTGCAGCATCTATGATGTGGTTCGCATTGACCACTTCCGCGGATTTGCGGGCTATTATGCTATCCCCTACGGGGAAGCAACCGCCCGAAACGGCCGCTGGCGCGAAGGTCCCGGCTATGCGCTGTTTGCTGCCATAAAGAAAAAGCTGGGCAGCCCGTGCATCATCGCCGAGGATTTAGGATTCCTGACGGAAGATGTCACTGCCCTGCTGAAGCAATGCGGCTATCCCGGCATGAAAGTGCTGGAGTTTGCCTTTGACAGCCGTGACGGTGGCGATTACCGCCCCCACAGCTACCCCAAGAACTGCATTGCCTATGTAGGCACCCACGACAACGAGCCTGTGAACGGCTGGATGGAAACCGCCGCCCCTGAGGACGTGGCGTGCGCCGTGCGTTACCTGAATCTGACGAAGAAAGAGGGCTATCACTGGGGCATGATGCGCGGCATCTGGTCCAGTGCTGCTGATCTGGCTGTCGTGCAGGCACAGGATCTGCTGGGCCTTGGGCATGAATCCCGCATGAACACGCCGTCCACTCTGGGCGGCAACTGGTGCTGGCGTGCCGAACCCGGTGTCTTTAACACGCGGCTGGCCAAAAAGCTGCACAGTGAAATGGAACTGTACGGACGTTTGCCGGAATGAAAACAGCCTTCGTGCTATGGTGTCGGCTCGTCCTCCGTGCGGGGTCCGCTGCCTAAACACATAAAGGCTGCATTCAAATTATTCAACCGTTGTATCACACGATACAACGGTATTTTTATTGACAAAAAGTTCCTGCCGCTTAGCGCTGCTTTACCTTCTTCCGATAGGTTCATTCCCCATCTTGCTTTCTGCCTACAATCAAAATGCTGCAACTGCTGTCCCTGCGGCAAGGAGGGCGGCGGAGATTTTTTGCACGAAGGCGAGGGCTTTGGGACCGTCGCCGTGGACGCAGACGGAATCGGCCTGCAGGGTTACGGTGCTGCCGTCGTCGGCCTGTACGGTACCCTGCGCCGCCATCTGCAAGACCCGCGCAATGGCGGTATCCTCGTCCTCGATCATTGCGCCGGGAGCGCCGCGTGGCACAAGGCTGCCGTCGGCCTGGTAGCCGCGGTCTGCAAATACCTCGCTGGCAACGGGCAATCCGATGGCGTTTGCGGCCTTGACCATCTCGCTGCCGGAGAGAGCCAGCAGCACAGCACCGGGAGCTGCAGCCTGCACAGCGCGGCAGATGGCCGCCGCCAGCACCGGATCCCTGGCGGCCATGTTGTACAGCGCGCCGTGGGGTTTGACGTGGTGCAGCGGTACGCCCGCCGCGTCGCAGAATGCCTTCAGGGCACCGATCTGGTACATCACGTCGGCCTCGGCTTCGGCGGGGGAAATTGCCATTCTGCGGCGGCCAAAGCCCTGCAAATCCGGCAGTCCCGGGTGTGCACCCACCTGCACGCCGTACTTTTTGCACAGCAGAACGCTCTTTTGCATCACGGACGGATCGCCCGCGTGGAACCCGCAGGCGATGTTTGCGCTGGTCACATAGGGCAAAATTTCGGCATCCATGCCGATGGTGTACGCGCCGAAGCTCTCGCCTAGGTCGCAGTTTAAATCAATGGACGGCATTGCAACATCCCCCTTAGTATTTCAGCAGTGTGTTTTTTACGTCGGTCACAAACATATACCCCGGCGCATGCGTAATGCAGAATTCCGGCTTCGAGTGCATGACCACGGCCTGGGGCGTGACCCCGCAGGGCCAGAAAACCGGTGTTTCGCCCGGACGGATCGTCACGGCATCGCCGTAATCAGGGTGGGCCAGATCGGTGATGCCGATGGCCTCCGGCGTGCCGATCTGCACCGGCGCACCGTGCACGCGGGGCATGCCCGCCGTGATGGCCACCGCCGCAGGCACCTGCGCGTGGGGAATCGGACGCATACTGACGACCATATTTCCGCTGAACACCCCCGCGGGCGTGCAGGGGATGTTGGTGTTGTACATCGGCACATTGACGCCTTCCTCGATCTGGCGCACCGGGATGTTCGCGTCCAGCAGCGCCGACTCAAAGGAGAAGCTACACCCGATGAGGAAGCTGACCAAATCGGACCGTTCCTCAAAATAGCGCAGCACATCGGTGGTTTCCTCGGTCAATTCGCCGTTTCGGTAGATGCGGTAGCGCGGGATGTCCTGCGCAATATCGCTGCCCGGGGCAAATTGGGAGAAGCTGCGCTCCCCGGCATCGGCCACTTCCAGCAGCGGGCAGGCCTTGGGGTTGCGCTGGCAGAACAGCAGGAAATCCCACGCCAGCGCCTTTGGCAGGACCACCAGATTGCCCTGGGCGTAGCCGTCGCAGCAGCCTGTAGTCGGGGCATCCAGCTTGCCCGCGCGGATCAACGCCCGAATCTCAGCCGGGGGAAATGCGGAATAGTTCATAACGTGCACCTTCTTTTACAAGCGATCTCTTACCCGCTGCCACAGGGCCGCCTGCTGCCGGGCAGCCTGCACGGCCCGGGACGGAGTCACAAAGGTAAAGCATACCCGCTGCCCGGGGCGGAGCTGCGCCAGCGCGGGTAAGTCGGCAGAAATCACCGTGGCAATTTTGACATAGCCGCCCGTGGTCTGGTGGTCGGCCAGCATGACAATGGGCTGCCCGTCGGCGGAGACCTGCACCGACCCGGGCACAATACCGTCGGAGAGAATATCCGCGCCGCGGCGCATTTGCAGCGGCGTGCCCGCCAGCTTGCAGGCCATACGGTCACAGTCCGGCGTCAGGGTATAGATACCGTGGATAAAATCCTGCCGGCCCTGCACGGTAAAGGCGGCGTCCTGCGGGCCGGGCACGGCGCGCAGCAGCGGCAGCATCTGCGTCCCCTGCACGCGCATGGGGTGCAGCCCGCCGCACACAGTCTTGTCCCGCAAGGGACGGTCCAGCCGTTTGGCAGTGATGGCCTGCCACAGCGCGGCGGTATCACATGAGCCTATGGCCAGGGTATCGCCCGCGGTCAGCTTGCGGCCCTCTAGGCCGCCGATGCCGCATTTTACATCGGTGGCACGGCTGCCCAGCACGGGCGGGGTGGCAATGCCGCCGCCCACGGCCAGATAGCTGCGCAGTCCTGTTTTTGCCGCCCCCATCTGCAGCACACTGCCTGCTTTGGCAAGCAACGGTGCGTAATAGGGTACGGGCGTACTGTCCAACGCAGCATGGCTTTCGGCCCCCGTCAGAGCAAAGACGGTGTCCGTTTCAAACCGCAGGGCTGCGCCGCGCAGGGTGCATTCCAGCACGGCTGCACCCGGGTCGTTGCCGACCAGCACATTGCCCAGACGGTAGGCGTATCCGTCCGCTGCGCCGCAGCTGCGGTAGCCCTGGGCAGCATAGCCCACGCGGCCCGCATCCTGCACAGTTGTAAGCGGGCCGGGGTCCAGTACGGTGATGCTCATGCCGTGCCCTCCTTTGCTGCCAGGGCTGCAAATTCCACCGCGGTGATGGGTTCAAATTTTATGCGGTCCCCCGCCGTGTAGGGCAGTGCGCCCGATTCCGGGTCAAACAGTTTGCGCGGCGTGCGGCCGATGAGCTGCCAGCCGCCCGGGCTGGCAATGGGGTAAATGCCGGTCTGTTCGCCGCCGATGCCCACCGCCCCGGCCGGGATGGCCGTGCGCGGTGTATTCAGCCGCGGGGTAAACAATCGTTCGTCCAGCCCGCCCAGGTACGGGAACCCCGGCAGGAACCCCAGCATATAAATGCGGTATTCCCGCCCGGTGTGCAGCGCGATGACTTCTGCTTCGGTCAGCCCCGCGTGCTTTGCCACAAAGGGCAGGTCGGGGCCGAAATCGCCGCCGTAGCATACAGGGATCGTGACCAGCCTCCCCTCCCCCGCCGCGGTGTCAGCGCCGTCAGCGTCACGCAGCCCTTTCAGGGCTGCCGCCAGCGTGTCATAGTCGGTCACAAGCGGATCATACACCACCAGCAGCGACGCAAAAGCGGGCACTGTCTCGGTCACGCCGGGCAGCTTGGCCGCCAAAACGCGGCTGTTCAGTGCCGCCACCGCCGCGCCGATCTCCGGTGCAATGCGCTGGGTGAATCCTGCCAGCAGGGCGCAGTCCCCAACCGGGTGTACCGTAAACGGCAGCATGACCGCTGCCCCCTTCCTTCTATAATAGTCAGTCAAAGAAGTGCTTTGCCAACACAGGGCCGAACCAGTGATCCGACTTGTGGGAGTACCGTACCGCGTAGGCCGTGCACTGGCGCATCAGACTGACGATGCCGACGTTCATGCGCGTGCTGAATCCGTCAATGCCCGGCAGCAGTGAGCCCGTCATATCAATAAACCCGTTGCGTGCCGCCACCCGCATGACCTCGGACTCCATGTCCTCGTGGTGCAGGATCTCCATATCTTTTTTGAGATACGCCAGCGCGGCCATCAAGCCGTAGCAGCCCCAGTCGGAGCAGGTGGCCGTGATAATGTTGTCAGTTCTGGTGGCGCTTAATATGCCCCCGCCGCAGCCGCATTGGCACTCGCCCCTGTCGGTGAACGGCACATATTTTTTGATGTGGTCGGCAATCGTGCCCATGCCGATCTCATTGCCCAAGTCACCGATGGCGATATTCGGCACACCGTCGGCGCGCAGCTTTTCCCACAGCACATCGCTGCGGGCCTGCAAGGCGGTCACGTCCAGGCCGACGGCATTGTGACAGACCCCCAGGGCGTTCGCGCCGCAGACTTCGACAGAGACGACTGCCGCGGGCTTGCGGGCAGCCAGCTCGGCAGCCTGGGCCGGGGCGTCGGCCAAGTTTTTGGTAAAGGCCGCGACCCCCATGCTTAAGGGCAGCGTCTGCACGATGTCGAGGTCTTCATAGATATGCAGACCAACGACGGCGGCGCACTTTTCAATGGCCTGGACGCTGTCGGCGGGGCATACGATGACCGGCTTTGCACCGAACGCCATCACCAACGCGCGGGCCAGCAGCATGGAACTGACCGTGCCGTCCATCTCGGGCACTTTATGCGGCAGCAGGACGAATCCGGTAATAATGTACACCAGATCGTTCTCTTTTACCGCATCGCACAGCACCTGCGCCGCGTGCATCGTCAGAGGTTCACCGGTATAGGCGCGGCTGCCCGCGTACAAAATACGGCAGACACCGTAGCCACGGGGGTCAAGATTCATCAAAGCATCGAGATTTTCGCCTACGTTGCGCTTTTCCAGTTCGTCACGGGTCATCCTTCCCACCCCCGTTTCAGTCTACAACGGTTGCTTTGCCGGTGTAGGCGTAGTATTCGCGCAGGACCTCGTTCTGAATCGCTTTCAGCGTGGCGGGGTCTTTGCCGCCCGCGGGCTTGCCGTCCACCTCGCAGGCGTGCAGGCAGAAGTTGGAGGACGACGTCACGATGATCTCATCGGCGCTGCGCAGGTCATCCAGCGTAAAGCATTTTTCCATGACTGTAATGCCCAGGCGATAGCACGCTTGGATCATGTGGGTCTTGGCGATACCGCGCAGGATAAATTCATCGTTGGGATGCGAATAAAATACGCCATTCTTCAGAATCGACACGTTGGAGTGGGCGCACTCGGTCACGATGTCACCGCGGTGGAACACCGTCTCCTGCACGCCGATGCGCTTTGCGTGCTGCGCCGCTGCAACGCTGGGCAGCAAGTTCAGTGTCTTGATGTTGCAGTGATAAAAGCGTGTGTCTTCCTCGGTGTTGAGCTTGATGGGCACATCCGGGTCGTTCAAATGGTTCTGGCGGATGGACACCCACAGCTTGCCGGGCAGGTCCTCGGCGTAGACGTGGTTGCGGGTCTCGACGCCGCGGGTGACCTGCCAGTAAACAAAATGCGTTGTACCGTCTACTTTGGCCAGCAGGTCGGTCAGCAGTCTGCCAAGCTCGTCTTTCGGCATCGGGATGTGGATATCCAATGCCCTGGCGCTGGTGTAAAAGCGGTCAAGGTGGTCCTGCATCAGGTAGACCTTGCCGTTTGCGCCGACAGTGGCGTCGTATACACCGTCACCGAAGAAATGCACACGATCATTGAAGGGAACTGTCAGTTCCTCCGGTGTGCCGATTTTTCCGTCATAATAGGCCAGTGCTTCCATAAGTCTTTCCTCCCCTGTTGCTTTTTACCGCGGGCACTTTGCCCCAAATTTCAGTTCAATAACTTTCTTGATGACCTCCACACAGTTATCCAGCCCAACCGCGGCGCTGTCCAGGCAGAGGTCGTAATTTTCCACACGCTTCCACTGGCGGCCCGTATGATACTTATAGTAACTTTCCCGATAGTGGTCGAGCTTATCAATGTAGTGGATAGCCTGGCTGCGTCCGATGCCCTGGCGCTTCATCTCCCGCTCAATGCGGTCCTCATAGGGCGCGTCGATGTAGACGGTCAGCACGTTGGGTTTGTCTTTCAGCACAAAATCCGCCGCGCGGCCCACGCAGATGTAGCTTTCCTCGTTCAGCAGCTCCCGCAGGACCTTGGCCTGATAGTTGAAAAGGTTCTGGTCGCTGATGAAATTGCCGCTCTCCGGCGGGATGACGCTGCCGTCGTAGATATGCCGCGAAACACGGTATAGCAGCGTTTTTTTGGTGTTTTCATCGGCGGCGGCAAAGATTTTTTCATTGATGCCGCTGTCCTCGGCTGCCAGGCGCAGCAGTTTGCGGTCATACAGATCAATATCAAAATCCTGCGCCAGCTTTTTGCCGATGTAACTGCCGCCGCCCGACCCGCAGGTGCGGGTAATGGCCACGGCAAAGTAGGGATAGTTCGGATACATAGCACTTCCTCCTTACTGCCCCAAATAGGCTTTTTTGACGCGAGTGTCGTTCAGCAGCTCCTGCGCATCGCCGGAAAGCGTGATGGTGCCGGTTTCCAGCACGTAGGCACGGTCAGAGATGGCCAGCGCCATCTTGGCGTTCTGCTCCACCAGCAGAATCGTAATGCCCTGCTTGTTCACTTCCCGGATAATGGAAAAAATTTCCTTTACCAACAGCGGGGACAGACCCATGGACGGTTCATCCATCAAAATCATCTTCGGCTTTCCCATCAGGGCGCGGCCCACGGCCAGCATCTGCTGCTCGCCGCCGGAGAGCGTGCCAGCCAGCTGACGCTTGCGTTCTTTTAAGCGGGGAAACCGCTCGTAGACATCGGCCATCGTTCTGGCCATGTCGGTTTGGTCGGTAAAAGCCCCCATCTCGAGGTTTTCTTCCACCGTCATCTGGGGGAAGATGTGCCGCCCTTCCGGCACATGGGCCAGTTTCAGCGTGATAATTTTGCTGGGTTCGATCTTGCGCAGGTCGTGCCCGTCGAAGGTGATGGAGCCGCTTGCCGCCTTTTCCAGACCGGTTATCGTGCGCAGGGTCGTTGTTTTTCCCGCGCCGTTCGCCCCAATCAGCGAGACGATCTCGCCATCCTTCACGGTCATGGATACGCCGTTCAGCGCGTGGACGGCACCGTAGTTGACGTACAGGTCTTTGATCTCAAGCATTGGCGGCCTCCCCCGGTTCGTCCTTGCCCAGATATGCCTCGATGACATGCGGGTCGTTGGCAATCTGCTCCGGCGTGCCGGAAGCAATCGTGGTGCCGAAATCCAGCACCTGAATGCGCTCGCAGATCTTCATGACAAGGCTCATATCATGCTCGATGAGCAGGACGGACACTTTAAATTCCTTGCGGATATAGTTGATGATTTCCAGCAGCTCCTCGGTCTCGGTGGGGTTCATGCCCGCAGCCGGCTCGTCAAGCAGCAGCAGCTTCATATCGGTGGCCAGGGCGCGGGCGATCTCCAGGCGGCGCTGCTCGCCGTAAGGCAGATTGTCGGCCTCCAGATCCTCCTTGCCGGAGAGGTGCACGACGGACAGCAGCTCCTTGGCGCGGGCGGTGATTTCCGCCTCCTGCTGCCAGTACTTTTTGGTACGGAAGATGGCGTCCGCCATGCCGTAGGTCGTGTGGCCCTGCATGGCCGTCTTGACGTTCTCGATGACAGTCATTTTTTTGAACAGGCGGATGTTCTGGAACGTGCGGGCAATGCCCGCATGGACGATCTGATGCGTTTTTTTGCCGTTCATTCGCTCACCGCAGAGGTAGAACGAACCCTCGGTGGGTTTGTAGACGCCGGTAATGAGGTTGAAAACCGTCGTCTTGCCCGCGCCGTTGGGGCCGATGAGCCCGACCAGCTCGGACTCGCCAATTTCCATGTTGAAATCATCCACAGCCTTCAGGCCGCCGAACTGGATGCCGAGATGCTGTGCTTTCAATACGGGTGCTGCCATAACGGGTTCACGCTCCTTTCGCGGCTTTTGCCTTGGGGTGCCGAATGCCGTCCAACAGGCGGGTCAGGCTGAACTCCCAGCGTCCGAAGATACCGCCCGGACGGAACAGCATGACCAGCACCAGCACGACCGAGTAGGCCAGCATACGGTAGGTGGAGAAGTCACGCATCAGCTCCGGCAGGCTGGACAAGAATGCCGCACCGATGATGGAGCCGGTCAGCGAGCCCGTGCCGCCGATGATGACTTCAGAGAGCAGCTCTGCCGAATAGTTGAAGTTGAAGTTTGTGGGGATCATCGCGGTCATGTAGTGGGCGTAGACGCTGCCGCCGACGCCCGCAAAGAACGCCGAGACCGCAAAGGTCAGTACCTTGTAGTAGGTCACGTTGATGCCCGAGGCTGACGCCGCAATGTAATCCTCGCGGATGGCCTGCACCGTGCGGCCAAAGCGGCTGCGCACAAACAGAAACATAACCGTCACGCAGACGACCATGATCCAGAATGCGCGGTCAAACGTGGAAAGCTTGAGAATACCGCTCATCGTCTTGCCGCCGCCCGTAATGGAAAAGTTGCAGAAGCAGACGCGGATAATCTCGGCAAAAGCCATCGTAACGATAGCCAGATAGTCGCCCCGCAGCCGCAGTGCCGGGATGCCGACTGCAATGCCCATAAGGCCCGCGGCCAGGCCGCCCGCCAGAATCGCAACGAGCAGCAGCGCCAGATCCGAAAGCCCGTGCCCGGCCAGCGCGCCGGACACGATGGCGGACACATACGCCCCCACCGAGACAAAGCCCGCATGACCCATCGAGAACTCACCCATAAAGCCCACGACGAGGTTGAGCGACGTGACCATGATGATCGTGTAGCAGGCAGTCGTGCAGATGCCCTGGATGTAAGTCGTGCTTTTGCCGAAGGCGTTGAAGGTAAAAGCCAGCGTGATGGCCGCGTACAGCAGCGCGACACCAACCAGATTCAGGCCGTAGGAGGCCAGCCGTCGTTTCGTCATTTTGTTCACGCTCCCTTACACTTTTTCACCGACATTCTTGCCCAGAATACCGGAAGGCTTCACCAGCAGAATCACGATCAGCGTACCGTAGGTCACGGCCTCGTACCAGCCGGGGGCAAACAGCTTGACAAAAATTTCAATCAGGCCGATCAGGATACCTCCCAGCATCGCGCCGGGGATGATTCCGATGCCGCCCAGCACGGCGGCGATAAACGCCTTCATGCCCATCATGCTGCCCATATCGTTCGTGACGCGGGGATAGGTGGCGCAGTACATCAGCGCCGCCACCGCCGCCAGGCCCGAGCCGATGGCGAAGGTCGTGGTGATAATTTTGTTGACATTGATACCTACCAAAGTTGACGCATCCTTATCCTGCGGCACGGCGCGCATCGCCTTGCCGAGCTTCGTCTTTTTGACGAAAAGCTGCAAGGCAATCATAATGCCCAGGCCAATGGCAATCGTCAGCAGCACGTTCAGCGGCAGGGCCACGCTGCCCACGGTGATGGTGGGCAGGCTGAAGATGGCCTGCACGTTGTGGGGCTTGGCACCAAACAGTACCATGGCCAGGTTCTCCAAAAAGATGCTCATAGCCAGCGCCGTGATCAGTGCGGACATCGGCCCTGCCTTGCGCACGGGGCGGTAGGCAAAGGTTTCGACCAGTACGCCCACCAACGCGCATACCGCAATGGCAACGATAACCGAAAGCCATGCGGGCATCCCGGCGTTGACCATCAGCGGGATGGTGTAGAACAGCGTGTATGCGCCGATCATGATAAAGTCACCGTGGGCGAAGTTGATCATGCGGATAATGCCGTAGACCATTGTGTAGCCCAAGGCAATCAGCGCATAAATTGCGCCCTGGTTTAAGCCGTTTATCAGGCTTTGAAAAAACAGTGAGAAAGTCATCTGGTCCATTCCCCTTTCCTAAACGCAAAGGGCGGGGCCTTTTCCCCCGCCCCAATGCGATTGTATCTTACTCTGCCTTGGAAACGACCGTGCCGTCGGACCCAAGTGTCTCGGTCCACTTGACTTCGCCGTCAATGTAGGTATTGATTGCAATGCTCTTGATTGCGTCGCCGTTCTCGTCCAGCGTAATGTCGCCGCCGACACCGGTGAAGCTCATGCCGGTCATACCCTTGACAAGGCTTGCCGTGTCGGTACCGCCTGCGTTCTCGGCGGCCTGCACCAGCATATACATAGCGTCGTAATACAGGGCTGCGCAGGCGTTCAGGCTTTCGGTGCCGTACTTTTCTGTGTACTTGGCAACAAAGTTCTGGACAGCCGGGGCGGTATCCTCGCTGGAATAGTGGTTCGTGAAGTAGCAGTCATCGAACTGTTCGGCAAGGCCGGTGGTATCGGAGCCGTCCCAGCCGTCACCGCCCATGATTGCACCGGTAAATCCGGCATTGCGGGCTGCACCAACGAGAAGCGGAACGGTGTCAAGGAAGCAGGGATAATACAGCAGATCTGCGCCGCTTGCAACGGACTGTGCCGCCTGCGAAGAGTAGTCTGTATCGGTGGTCATGCACTCGCCGACGTAGGCGACCTCAATGCCGTTAGCCTCGCAGTCTTCAACAAAGGCGTCCTTCAGACCGTTGGAGTAGTCGTCATCTTTTGCGTAGATGACGGCCACCTTGGCAAAGCTCTTGTCTTTTGCGAACAATGCCGCCATCTTGCCCTGGTACGGGTCAATGAAACAGTTGCGGAAAATCGAATCGCCTTTTAAAGTCACATCGGCGTTTGTCGCACCTGTTGCCAGCAGCAGCATGCCGTCCTTGGAGGCCTGTTCTGCCATGGGTAGTGTGACCGACGAGAAAAAGCTGCCCACGATGGCCTCCGGCGAGTCGGCCATGACCTTGTTGTAGGCGTTCATGGCCTGCTTGGCGTCCTTAGCATCGTCTGCGACCTTGCCGCCGTTGACGATTTCTATTTTGTAGCCGGAATCACCCGCGTTGATCTCCTCGACTGCCATGTCAACGGCGTTCTGTGCGCCCTCGCCATAGATAGCGGATCCGCCGGTCATGGAACAGACAACACCGACGCGAATGATGTTATCCTCACCGCCGTCCGACACAGATGCGGCGGTGTCGGTGGAAGCAGCTTCACTTGATGCGGCCCCGCCCTGCTGTGCGCTGGAGCCGCAGCCTGCCAGCAGACTGGCGGACATTGCAGCTGCTACGGTAAGTGCCAGAACTCGATTACGCTTTTTCATTGTGTGACCCCTCTTTCTGATATTCATACAAAACAAAAGGCGCACAGCACGGTGATGTGCTGCACGCCTTTGTGCGTAACGGAAAGGGGCCGCTGTACTTTTACAAGTACGCGACCCCTTTGTCCCGTTCGTGTTCTGTGATGCTGTTATTATAGCAGACTGTACAAAAAGTGCAAGGCCTTTTTGGCAATTCCTGCAAAATCGTTGTTCATCACGCTTTTTTACCGAAGATTGTAAAGCTGCTTTGCCGTTCGACAGATGATTATTAATTCTTCCATTCGGCCAATGCCGATTGAGGATACAGTACCACACCTGTTTATGCTG
>ERZ773200.2029-NODE-2029-length-15562-cov-3.342233_pt1 | contig 15562 bp, 9 predicted proteins | sample MGYA00581008_ERZ773200 | MGnify/ENA primary metagenome ERZ773200 (study PRJEB29015, sample SAMEA2737770) | human gut metagenome | biome: human gut; feature: human-associated habitat; material: faeces | place: China | collected 2012 ... | reverse complement strand
GTTAAATTTGGGAACAAGAGAGGGTAAAAAACATTTTGGCGGGATATTTGTCTAAACCGGGCGCTTTTTTCTCTTGTATGGGCTGTGGCGGCGTGATACAATAAACTGGTCTTTGATTTTGCCCTTTTTATATAAGGAGATGTACTCATTATGGCTACCGCGCAAAGCCGCGTTACCGATATGACCCGGGGCGACCCGGTACGGCTGCTGCTGAATTTTTCGGCACCGCTGTTTTTAAGCAACCTGCTGCAGCAGTTCTATAATCTGGCGGATACCGCTTTGGCCGGGCATATCCTAGGGGACGCTGCCCTGGCGGAAATCCGGGCTACGGCTGCCCTGTACGGGCTGATTATGAACTTCGCTTTCGGCATGAATAACGGTCTGGCGCTGACGGTCAGCCGCCTGTTTGGCGCAGGTGATGAAAAGGGCGTGCGCCGCGCCACGGCCTGGATGCTGGCGCTGGCCGGGGCTACGGCTGCTGTGCTGACGGTGGTTTTCGTTGGTGTGCGCCGTCCGCTGCTGGTGCTGCTGCAGGTGCCGGAAGCATCGATAGATGGGGCCCTTGCCTACCTGACGCTGATTCTGCTGGGCATCCCGCTGACGATGGCTTATAATATGGAAGCCGCCCTGCTGCGGGCCATTGGCAACAGCCTGACGCCGCTGTACTTTTTGCTGTTCAGCACGGTGCTCAACATCGGGCTGGACCCGTTGCTGATTTTCGGGTTCCACATGGGAGTAAAAGGAGCGGCCTGGGCCACTGTCATCTCGCAGGCCTGCAGCGCGGTGTGGATAATCGGTTTTCTGACGTCGAACCGAGCCTCCCTGCGCCTTCAGCCACGTCACATGCGCTGGGACGGCGCTATCGTGCGCTCCATCTTGGCACTGGGCGTGTCACCCTTTATCATGGCCAGCACAGAGAGCCTGATTGGCTTTGTGCTGAACAGCAGTCTGAAAGCGTACGGCGACATCTACATCAGTGCGCTGGCCATCATGCAGAGCGCCATGCTGTTTGTCAGCGTACCGCTCACGGGATTTGCCCAGGGGTTCGTACCGGTGGCCAGCTACAACTACGGGCACGGAAACCGCGAAAGACTGAAATCGTGTTTCCGCATCGTGCTCCTGACGATGTTCACGTTCAATCTCGTACTGATTATGCTGATGCTGTGCTTCCCGCACCTGGTGGCCGCTGCCTTTACGGACGATGGGCGCCTGATTGCCACGGTAGAACGGGTAATGCCACTCTTCCTGTCGGGCATGAGTATTTTCGGGTTACAGCGTGCCTGCCAGAATGCGTTTGTAGCTCTGGGTGCCGCCCGCATCTCTGTGTTCATTGCCCTGCTGCGCAAAGTGTTTCTGCTGGTGCCACTGGCCCTGCTGTTGCCGCACTTCTGGGGAATAAAGGGCGTGTTTCTGGCCGAATCAATCTCGGACGCCACGGCCGCCATTTGCTGCACCCTGATTTTTGCCTATCAATTTCCACGCATTCTGGCACATATGAAAACTCCAAAAGCAGCATAAGGGAATAATGGGAGAAGGTCTGCTTTGCATTCATACGCTCCCCTCCTCTTTCACTTGCACTATTCATAACCAGCAAAAAAGGATCCGATCCTGCCGCTCAATAATGAAACGGCAAGATCGGATTGCTTAATCTATACTCCAGCTCGAAAAGCCAGGAGCAGGATTTCATTTTTTACTTTACCATGACCTTACGACCCTGCTGGATGTAAATACCCTTGGACGGACGCTTTACGCGACGACCGCTCAAATCATAATAGACCGCCGGGGCAGACGGACTGACCGTAACGCCATCCAGTCCCACAAATCCACCGAACGTAAGACCCTGCGGAGCCGTAATACCAGTACCATCGAGCCAGGCCACATTGCCGGGCAGGTTATCCGCGGTGACCGGCAGATAAGCAGCTCCTCCCTCACCCACGGTCAGGAGAAAGTACGACAGGCCCTCGGTAGTCTGATAGCGCAGAGAGCCGCCCAAAGCATTGTCAGACACGGGATTCACCTGACGGTCAACGATGGGAAGACTGTAAGTTGCAGCCTGCTCACCCTTGAGCACAACGCCGGTTTGAGCGGGTACCGTTTCGCCCACTTCCTTGAGCATGAGCTGCTGGCCCTCCACCTTGCCGGCATACGCCTTCAGTCCTTCTGGCATACTGACGGCTACGGGCAGATAGGTAGAGGCAAAATTGCCATTGGCCGCCTCCTGGGTAGTAACGTCCACCGTGCGGGCATGAATCAGATACCACGCCGAGGCCGTGTTCTTGTCCTCGCCATTGTAGAACATCAGGCGGGCTGAACTGCCTGTACCAGTGAGGCCGGAAACGTGCAATCGCAGAGCCTCGTTGGAGGCTACAGCTACCTTGTACTGCATATCGCCATAGGGAACAAGTTTCAATGCCAGGGCCTGCGCCACATTGTCCGTGGTCTGAGCATAGGCATTGTTCGAAACGCCGGAAGCCGAGATATACTGTCCCGTATTGAGGTTGCGCAGATAGAACGTGCCCTCGTCCGAAGCAGCCTCCACGCGCCACAGGGCATCGGCATGCGAATTATCGGCATCGACGGCCGAATAGCTGCCCTTGCTGCACAGCTGATGGTCGGGGTTGAGCGGATCCATCTGCTCGAGATAACCGCCCTGACCGTTGCAGGCCGTATTGCCGGTAGAAATCTTACGCATATAGTTACGCAGGCGATAGAGGCTGCCCATCTGCAGGGTCAGTTCCGGCGTCTGGGCATAGGCTTCCTCCAACGTCCTGAGATCCTCGAGTTGGGGGTCTTTCATGGCTTCTTCATAGAGCGGTGTGATGGTAGTCAGGTCGTGAGCCCCGACGTAATCCGCCTTTTCCTGATATTTTTGGTAAAGTGCCTCTATCAGTCCGCCCACCGAAGTACCCTGTACCGGCACAAATTTATAATTACTACCGGCATCATCAAGTGTAATGCCGGAATAGGTATTAATAACCCACTTCATGTTAGCCGCCGTTCCATTAGCCGTACCACGGTCGTTAAGGATGTCGCCGTTTGGAGCTTTGATGGCATAACGCCCGAAGGTGCCGGTAGATACCAGTTGGAACTCGCCCGAAGTTGACGTGCCGTATTGCATATATGGCAGTGTGGTGCCGGAACCGACGTTGCCACCATTCCACGACGAACCTGTCAACCCGTCCACATAGTCTACGTTACGACCATCCACAGTATAAATGCGGAAATGACTGTTGTCTGAGCCGGGCATGAAATAGAAATACTGCTGGGTTGCGTCATAAGCATTGCCATAGACCTCCGTAGTAGCCTGAATAGCTGAATAGCCGTTGTGGTTGCCCAGTGTCCACGTAAAATTAGTTGCTCGATTGTCCACAATGCGATAATAGTGTTTCTCGTCTTCCGTACTATACTGGAAAATGCCCGCAGTAGGTGGTACTACATCACCCACCTCCACGGGAAGCGGTGCCTCGTCGGGCCAGGGAATGAGCTGACCGGTTTCGGTATAGGTGGGGCGCTGTGCGTCATATGCCTTCAGTGAATCTGTCAGTTCCTCTGACAGAGCCTGCAGCAGCTCGGGCTCGGTTTTGGCCAGGTTATTCGTTTCACCAATATCCTCACGAATGTTATACAGGCGGCGTTCCTGCGTTTCCCAGAAATACAGCATGTGGTAGTCACCCTTCATGATGGCGGAGTAGGCACCGTAGCCCTCACTCTTGTCCTGACTCTCCCCCCACAGGTTGGGGAAGTGCCAAATGTTGACGCGTGAACGCTCAATGGAGGGGTCACGCAAGATGTCGGCAAAGCTCTTTCCGTCGACGTGCTGCACAGTCTGATAGGACTTCACGCCAGCCAGATCGATAATGGTGGGAAAGAAGTCTTCAATCATGATGCGGCTCTGATTTTCGCTACCGCCCTGTACCTTGGTATTTGACGGCCAATAAAGCATCATGGGCTCATGCACACCGCCCTCATAGGCCGAACCTTTACCACCGCGGGCTGGATAATTCTGATCATAGTTTGCCCGTCCTTGCCGCACACTGACGGCTTGTCCGCCATTGTCGGACATGAACAGCACCACCGTATTGCGAGCCACATCGGGGTTGGCTTCCAGATAATCAAGAATGTCGCCCAGACTCTTGTCCATACCCTCCACCAAAGCGGCGTGATTGATTTCCTGGTTATTCAGCACGGCATTGAGTTGCTCATCGTGATAATTGGCATAGTTGGGCGTAAAGCGCGAGTCGGCATCGTAAGGCGTGTGAATAGCATAGTGCGCCATATAGAGATAGAACGGCTGGTTGCGCTGAATGGGTTCCTCAATGGCCTTGAGGGCCTCAATGGTCAGCGCTTCAGAGAGGAAAGTGCCGGTACCATAATACTTTTCGAGCCCCGACACGTGGAAACTGCCGGACCCGTATTCATTTTCGGCCAGATAACTGCCCGGCCCACCATTGGCCGCACCGGCAATATTGACATCGAAGCCAAACTTGAGCGGATCGGCCCCCGATGTAGTTTCAGAGCCGAAATGCGCCTTGCCGCAATGGATGGTATAGTAGCCGTTGTCGTGCAGGATTTGCGGCAGCGACGTCACGGGCGTACCGTTAGAGAGGTCGTGCGCATCGGCCACACCAGCCGGCTGAATGCCGTTATAGTTCCAGTCTGGTAAAGTCAACACGCTACTGGAAGCGTCGGTCTTGGTATTGTAGTTAAGCGTCCAGTTGGTCACGCGGTGACGCGCAGCATTCATACCCGACATCAGGCTGCAGCGCGAAGGAGAAGAAATAGCACAGGCATAGGCCTGCATGAACTTAACGCCCTGGGCCGCCATGCGCTCCATGTTGGGCGTACGGTAACGGCGGTTAAGCGCCGTAGGCGAAGAATAGAAAGGCACGGAAGTTTCCTGCCATCCCATGTCGTCTACCATAAACAGGATGATGTTGGGGTGCTCGGCCGAAGGCACTAGACCGGATTCTGTCTGAGCCGGAGCCGCCACAGCAGGCGCAGCACCGGCCAGCAACAGGCCGAAAGGTAACATTTTTTTCATGATGTGTTTTTAAAAAGGTGATTAGGTAAAACGGACACTACTTTCAGGTTATTTGCCGAAAGTCTGATCCCTGTCCCGTCAAAGTTACACTTTCCGGAGCAAATTACCGACAAACCTCGACAGTTTTTTAACTTTCCGCGCCGTTTTTAACACTTATACCCCTTGCCCACATTCATACAGAAAGACAAAACGGGGCACCCTCCGGCTGCAAACGGAGAACGCCCCTTATACGTTTACCAATACAATATGTGAATTACAGTCCTGACTATTGCCGTCCGCTCTGGTCGGGATTCTTCTGTTTATAGAAATTGATGCGCTGTGTCCAGCTCTTGTCCTCCAGCGGGAACACGTGGTGCGTCTCGGCCCAGGCAATCCACTTGGCCTCTAACTCCTCCACCTTTCGGGGCTTTTCGGAAGCCAGGTCGTGCGTTTCGAACGGGTCGGTTGAGAGGTTGATAAGTTGCCAGGGAGAGTTACGGTCGCGCCGTACCAGTTTCCAGTAGCCGTCGATGATAGCACACGATGCCTGATGCTCAAAATAGAGCGTGCGAGGCTCCTCCGGCCGACCGAAAGCAGTCGGCAGCAAGCTACGACCGGGCAGGGCTGCCGGGCGGCAGGTGTCAGGATAGTTCACGTTGGCCAACGCCAGACAGGTGGGCAGAATATCAATAATGTGGCAAGGCTGCGTGCAGATCTTACCGGCCATCCGATTCTTGTCAGGATCGCCATAGGTCACGATAAGAGGTGAACTGGTGCCGCCCTGAAAGCACCACTGTTTGTAACTGCGATAAGGTGTATTGGAAAGGTCGGCCATAAGCTGTCCCAGGAAACCGCCTTCGAGCGTGGCACCGTTGTCACTAAGAAAGAGGAACACCGTGTTCTCCAGCATGCCCTTGCGTCGGATGGTTTCCAAGACCTTGCCAATGCCCTCATCCATGATTTCAATCATGGCCGCATAGGTAGCCATGTCGTGCGTCCACTGCTTCTGCTGCTCGGGCGTCAGCTCGGTCCAGGCCGGGCGGTGACCACCAAACTCGCTGTCAAACATCGGAAGGGACATATCGGCCGGAACCAGTCCCAGTTTCTTCTGCTTTTCGAACCGCCGCTGACGCAGCACGTCGTACCCCTCACGATAGCGATCGAGGCAACGCTGTACGTAACGCTCGGGAGCCTGCAGTGGCAGGTGGGGCGCATAGTGGGCCAAATAGAGGAACATGGGACGTGAAGGATCATGCCCCATGATGAAACTAACTGCCGAATCTGTGATAGCATTGGTATAATAATAGTCATCAGGAAAGTCAGTAATGCGTCTCAAATTACTGAATACCGGACTGGGCTTATAATATCCCCCACCACCGTAGAGACAACCATAATAGCGCTCGAAACCGCGCTGCACGGGATAGCTGCCATTGGGTGCATCGAAACCTCCGAAAGTGGTAACATGCCATTTGCCGGACATGTAGGTATTGTAGCCACCTGCACGGAGTACCTCAGCTATGGTAGGATAGTCGCGCGAAATCTGTCCGCGATAGCCGGGACGATGTTCGTCGACCTCAGCCATCCACCCCATACCCACTTCGTGCTGGTAACGTCCCGTCAGCAGCGAAGCCCGACTTGGACAGCTGCGCCCGGTATTCTTGAACTGGCTGAAGCGGACACCATAGCGCGCCAGCTTGTCGATGTTGGGCGTATGAATTTCGCTACCATAACAGCCCAAGTCGGAAAAGCCCATGTCGTCGCACATGATCAGTACGATATTAGGCTGCAACGGATTGACATCAGCTGCATGACCGCCCATGGGTAGCAGGGCCAGTGCCCATAAGGTTTGAGTTTTTTTCATAGAAAAGTATATAAAAAGATTTCTTTCCATAGAGTTTGGTCGGACCGTTTATCCCCTACTCAGCAGTCAAGGACAGGCGACCGGTTTTCAATCCCTTGGCCGTGGCCTTGAGTTGAATACGTCCGGGCTTCTCGCCGGCTTCCACAATCACCGTTAGCATACCGCCAAAGGCATGCATCTGCGGCAGGTGGAAAAGGTCAAGACAGGTCGGATCACCATTGGCCGATGCCCGATAGCGCCCGGCACCGCTCACACTGAACTTCACCAGGCGACCGTCGGTGGGACAAAGATTGCCGTCCTTGTCTACAATGCGCAGCGTAACGTAAGCCAAGTCTTTGCCGTCGGCAGTCAGTTGGTGGCGGTCGGTGGCCAACTCAATATGATGTGGCTGCCCCGCCGTACGTACGGACTTTTCAGCGACAGCATGACCGGTGGAATCGTAAGCCACCACTTTCAACTCACCCGGCTCGTAGATGGCATTATGCCACATGAGGCGATAGCGATTTTCAGGTTCGCCGTCACGCAGCTTGGTCTGCCGACCATAACTCTTGCCATTGATAAACAGTTCAGCCGAAGGATAGTTTGTGTAGACAAACACCGGCGTAGGCTGCCCCTCACGACCGGGCCACGTCCAATGAGGCAAGATATGAAATGTTTCAGCCTTTTTGTTCCACACACTGCGGTAAAGATAATAACGGTCCTTGGGTATAGAAGCCAGGTCTATGATGCCGAACATGGAGCTATGGTTGGGCCAAGCGTTGGTATCGTACGGACTGGGCTCGCCCAAATAGTCAAAGCCGGTCCAGACAAATTGACCAAGTGTCCAGTCGTAGTCGTCAGCTCTGGCAAAATCAATGTCGGGAATATTGGACCACGGACAATATTCCAAGTCGTACGAGGACGACTGATGGTCGTCGTAAACTGCTCCGGCCTTGCGTACAGCAGGAAATTTGTAGACGCCACGCGAGCTGACCGTGGACGAAGTTTCGGAGCCCAGAATCAGGTGCTGGGGCAAGCGGTTGTAAGCCTCGTCGTACAGGTGAGGACGATAGTTAAAGCCCGGAATGTCGAGCATAGCGGCAAAGCCATTGCCCAATACGGCCTGCACCTGATCCATACCGCAGGTAACGGGGCGTGTAGGATCCTCACGATGGCAAATGTCCTGCAGGAATTTGGCCACTTTGTAACCGTCGGGACTCCACTGCGTGGGCACTTCATTGCCAATGCTCCACATCACCACAGACGGACTGTTGCGATACTGCCGAATCATATTGACCATGTCGCGCTCGGCCCAATCCTTAAAAAAGCGGTGATAACCGCTGTCACACTTGGCCACATCCCACTCGTCAAAGGGCTCGAGCATCATCATCAGGCCCATTTCGTCGCACAGGGCCACCAGTTCGGGTGCCGGCATATTGTGGGAGGTACGGACGGCATCACAGCCCATATCCTTGAGCATCTGCAACTGGTGACGCAGGGCCGACACATTGATGGCGGCGCCCAATGGGCCCAGGTCGTGATGGTTGCACACGCCCTGAAACTTACGATGCCGGCCATTGAGGTAGAAGCCCTTGTCGGCCACGTAAGCCAGCGTGCGGATGCCGAAGCGCGTAGTATAGGTATCCTGCAATTTTCCATCGACATAAATTTTGCTAATAGCCTGATAAAGAGACGGCTGCTCGGGTGACCAAAGCTGAGGATGATTCACCATAAAATGCTGTTCAAAGGGCTGATCGTGGAAGATGCGGCCCCGGTTGGTCTGGCTGGTCACGATCTGACCATCCGGCCCAAGAATATCGGTCTGCACCGTAAGCTCAGCATTTCCGGCATTGACAATTTCCGTGCGCAAACGGATGGAGGCGAACTCGTCCGTTACGTAAGGCGTAGTCAGCTGCGTACCCCATACCGGCACATGGATTTTTTCGGTGGTTACCACATGGACATTACGATAGAGACCGGCTCCGGGATACCAGCGCGATGACTGCGGTCGGTTTTGCAGCCGCACGGCCAATACGTTATCCTTGCCATCCGCATGCAGCAACGGCGTCACATCACAATAAAAAGAGTTATAGCCATACGGCCAGCGACAGGCTTCCTTTCCGTTGACATACACCTGCGCCTCACTCATGGCGCCATCAAAAATCAGCGTGGTCTGCCGACCGGAATTCACAGAAAACGTGGTGCGATACCACCCAATTCCGGCATAAGGCAAGCCTCCGGTACGTCCCGTTTTCAGACTGGCTTCCGTCTCCATATTCTGTGTTACCGCCACCTGCTGTAAATCATTGCGACGGTCAAAAGGACCATATATGGCCCAATCGTGCGGCACTCGTACTTTGGTCCATTTGGAATCATAAAAATGCGAATCGGCCGCCCCTGAGGGGTCACCCTTGGTAAACTTCCAGTTCTTTTCGAGCAGCAGCTCCGTGCGCTGTGCCCAAAGCCCTGTGGAGAGGCAAAAGCCAAACAAAGCCGCCAAGTAAAATCTATTCATGATGTAAAACAATAAAAAATGATGAGTGTTTTGTCGTCCGGCAGCAAATCCATTCCTGCCGCCAACAATAAGCAAAGATAGCGAAAGGTGAGTGCAGGAACAAATGAAAAACACTGTTTTTAGCATTTGTCCAGACAGAAGCGTATTCCCCAATCTCACCAAAAAAACCGGACGGATACGGCCGTTATGCCGATAATTTAGTAAATTTGCCTGCCGACGCCGTAGGGACATTTACATAATGCCCATTCCGGCCAGCGAAAAACACATACCCATGCGGTATGATTGCATTTCTGTTTTTTTTGAAAAATATGCTGAATACCCAATACTATCTCGTGGCAGGCCACATGTTCAGCCTGCAAATGGAAGCTGACCACATATTGTGGGCACTGGCCAGCAATTACCAGCCTTTCTTCCTGACACATGCGGAAGGACGGGAACCCGTGTTCCAGCTCACGGTTTGTTCTGAAGGAACGCCCCTGCCCCAACCGGCAGAAACCATCGGCACCTTTGACTGCGACGCCGCCTGGCTGCAACTCTATACCACGGCCGACGGCGGGCGACTATTCCAAATTGCGCCCAACGCCAACCACCAGGAAGATGCAGCCACCTTGCAAATTGACCCGACTTTCAGCAAGGGCCGACTTTGGATTCCCGCAGACGCCACACCAGGGCAGCAACACTTTGCCCTAAACAATGCCGCCATGATGCTGTTTGCCTTCAGTACGGTAGGGCAAGACACTTTGCTGATGCACGCCTCGGTAGTATACCGAAAAGAATACGGCTACTTGTTTCTGGGGCGCAGCGGTACAGGCAAAAGCACCCATAGCAGTCTGTGGCTGAAATACCTGGACGACTGCTACCTGCTCAACGACGACAATCCCGCCATACGCATCCAGGACGGAAAAGCCCAAGTGTACGGTACACCTTGGAGTGGCAAAACGCCCTGCTACCTCAACCGTCAGGCGCCCATCGGTGCTATTGTTCAGCTGGAACAGGCTCCCTTTAACCGCATTGAGCGCCTCAACAGCCTGCGGGCCTATGCCGCCGTGCGTCCTGCAGCCTCTTCCATGAAGTGGGAGCGCAATCAGGCAGATGGTCTGCACCACGCACTGCAGGAACTGCTGGCCGTCACCCCTATATACCACCTGCAGTGCCTGCCCGATGAGGAAGCGGCCCGCCTGTGCTGCCGCACCGTCACTCCCCGCCTGGAGGAGGGGCAACAGGCATGACCTCAATCAACGTACCCAACAGCGTCCTGCTGCCAGAAGTAGATCGTTTGCTGCGCGAAGGTCGCCGTGTGACCTTACGTACACGCGGCCACAGCATGTTGCCCTTTATCGTAGGCGGCCGCGACAGCGTAGTACTGCGTCCCCCCACCCTGCCCCTGCAACCGGGGCGCATCGTACTGGCCCTCATCGGAAAAAATCAGTACGTACTGCATCGTATCATACAGGCTGATGCTCACCGCATCATTCTGATGGGAGACGGCAATCTGCACGGACAGGAAACCTGTCGCCCCGAGGATATATGCGGCGAAGTGGAATTCGTGCTGCGCCCCGGACATCAACCGGTCAGTCCCGACAGCCCTCGCTGGCAACGCGCTTCAGCGTGGTGGCAAAAGCTACGCCCCATACGCCGCCTAATACTGGCCGTGTACCGCCGCACCCTACTGAAACGATATGAAAACCAATCATAAACCACATACCATGAAAATCAAAAAAGGATTCGTCCTGCGTGAACTAGCCGGCGAACACATCGTATCGGCTGAAGGACTGGAACAAATTGACTTTACCAAACTGATTTCGCTCAATCCCACGGCGGCTTACCTTTGGCAACAGGTGGAGGAAAAGGACTTCACCGAGCCGATGCTGACCCATCTGCTAACCGAGGCTTACGAAGTGGACGAAGCCACAGCACAGGCGGACGTCAGCCAACTGGTTAAGCGCTGGAAAGAAGCCGGGCTCATTGAGGACTAAGCCCGATATGCCAGTCCCCCCCCTGCAAACTCAAGGACCTCCCTCCGAATGCTGCAAGTCAGCACTCAGAGGGAGGTCCTTCTTTTTCACCATTTTCCGAACAGTGAATAGTCAAAATTCTGCCGTCAAGCCAAGGGTCGGCAGCAGCGTACCGCTCTCCTGCCGGATATGCTTCATGATGTAGCGCTGCTCAGCCACCGGAGCGTCTGGATTGGCAATAACGCCGGTACTCATCAGCACATCAGGCTGCCGCAACACACTCTTGGTGACATTTTGCAAATCGAGATATATGCCCAGTCGCCAATGACGGAAATAATAGTTCTTGTCGATACGCAAGTCCAGCTGAGCAAAGGCATCCAGCCGACCGGCATTGTAACGCGAATAGTCGTAGTACGGGCGGCCCTGCGCATCCCAGGCCTGTACCTGCGACGACTTGTCCTCATCGTAAGGCGTATAAGGGCTGCCGCCAATGGCGCTCAGTTTGGCGCCAACGCTCCAATGACGCGGCAATTCGTAGGTAGCACTCACGTTGGCGATGAAGCGATTGTCCCAGGCTGAAACCATATAAGGCGCCTCCTTGCTGCTACGGCACTCGCTGCGGAAATACGTAAACGAAGCCACCGACGTAAGGCGCCCCGGAATTTGCCACCGCATGGCAGCCTCCACACCATAAGCACGGCCTGAGGCGTCAGGCACCAGCAGTTCGTTACCCACTACACCATAATCATTGCCCTTGCAGGAAAGCGGAATGCCGTCAGCAACCGATAGTGGCATTTGAGAATAGTATTTGTAGAAGCCCTCCACGGAGAGCACGACATGCTCAGTAATGTTCCACTCGGTGCCGAGGTTGGCATTGGCCACACGCATGTAGTCCAGCGTTTTGTTGGCATAACGGCCCTGCTCGTCCTTATAGCCCAACGAGGTATAGGCCGGCAACTGATGATAAAGCCCGACGGCGGCATTCAGAGCCCAAACGGGACGAATGCGCCACGATACGGACCACGTGGGGGAGATGTGCTCCCAAAAGCGTGCCATGCGCGCGGAAAAACTGCTCCCATCCAGACGCACGCCCAGTGTAGTGGTGAGCCGCTGATCAAGCGTGCGATAGCGGGCTGAAGCATAGGCGCCCCATCCGGCCAGCCCCAACATGGCCTGCTGATTATGGAGCCGAAGCCCGTCGCCCTGATAAAGGCGCTGGAAGGTGTGGTCCGTGTAACGGGCATAATAGGCCTCCACGCCCTCAAGCCACGTCCACTGCTCGCCATAGGTATGATTTTCAGCGCGCAAGGTAGCCTTCTGCTCCCGCGAGGTGAGGTCAAGCGTCAGATTCTGCGGATCAGAGTCGTCATTCTGACGATATTTAAGATTTTGGTTGCGCAGGTAATTATAACCCACCGAGAAAGTCTGCACATGCCGCCCGGCGTAGTGCTTGTAAGCTACTCCAAGCGTAAATGTCTGCTGCCGGATACGAGGCAGGTAGCTGAGCATGTACTCGGCATCCTCCCCCGTTTCAGAAGTATTGAGCTTCATGTTGTCAATACCCGTCAGGCCCATCACGACCAGCTCGTCCTTATTGTCAAAACGAGTCTTTACCTTGAATTGCCCGTCCACATAATTAGGCAGGAAAGGCAGGCCCAACACCTTAAAAAGCAGTTGCAGATAGGATTGCCGGGCCGAGAAAAGATAGGTGGTGCGACGCCCCACATGCCCCGAACCGCTGAGCGATACCTCCGAAGCTCCAAGTGTGGCCTTAAATCGCTGAGCATCGAGATTACCGTCGCACAACCCGATTTCCATTACCGAGCTGAGTGCCCCACCCTTATCCGCCGGAAAGGCACCGGTATAGAAATGAACTTCACGAATAAGATCTGCATTAAGAATGCTAACCGGACCGCCCGAAGCGCCCTGCGTGGCAAAGTGATTAATATTCGGGATTTCGATGCCGTCCATATAGAAGCGGTTTTCAGACGGCGAACCGCCGCGTACAATCAGGTCATTACGGTAACCGATTGGCGAAAACGACACACCGGGATAGGAGCGCACAATGCGGGAGATGTCACGGTTACCACCCGGACTTTTCTCAATTTCACGAAGCCCGATGACCTGCAAGCTCACCGGACTGTCCTTGGGGCGACTCAGGGGCATATTGCGTACGGTGACCTCGCCCAACTTTGACGTGGCCTCCTCCAATTCCAACTCCACCGGCGGCAGTTCGGCCGAGACAATGTATTCGGGTGAAAGTAGTTTCTGATAGCCCACGCAAGTCACCATCAGCTGGTAAATGCCCGGCTCGACATTATTAATCTGAAAGACACCGACGCTGTCGGTCGTAGCGCCCCGGCCCGAATAGCCGTAAAGTGACACATTGGCGTAAGGCACCGGGCTGCGCAAAAGTTTATCAACCACTCGGCCACGAATAGTAAAGCCATCGGCAAGCGCTGATAAAGCACTGCCCCAAATGCACAAGAGTATGAAAAAGAGAATGCGTTTCATGTAATCAATGTGTTTCAAACTAAAAGCGTGATGCTCTGTCTGGAAAAGTTAGCAAAAAGAAAACAAAATCATGCTCAAAAACATGATAACAGCATTTGCACACACCGCCGCTTTATTGTAAATTTGTAGAAAGCAGTGGGAAGAAAAAGTATTTTCTATCCACCCCAGATAAACCCAAAAGACATGACAGAAATTATTGCAGAATACATTACCCGAATCGAGATTCTCAGCCTTTGGGGCGGACGGAACCACATTGTGTGGGATCTGAAGCCGGACGTCAACATCCTGAGCGGCGTCAACGGCGTAGGCAAGAGCACCATCCTCAACAAACTGGTAGGACGACTTAAACTGCCGCTACGACAAGGCGAAATGTGGGGGGCTGACAATTTGGGCGTTAAGATAGACTGCGAACCGGCAGACGCCACCTGCATCCGATTTGATGTGATTCGCAACTTTGACCGCCCGTTCATACATCAGGCCGACCTGACACAACATCTGCCCGACGCCCGCATAGCCACGGAACTGGACTGGCAACTCTACCTGCTGCAACGCCGGTATCTGGACTATCAGGTGAACCTGGGCAACCACATGATTGAACTGCTCACGGCGGGCGGCCCCGAAGCCGGACAACGTGCCGCACAGCTGGCACAAGGAAAAACGGAATTTCAGGATATGGTGGATTCGCTGTTCGGTGAGACGGGTAAAAAAATAGACCGGAAAAGTAATGAAATCGTGCTACTGCAGCAAGGCGATCGACTCTCGCCTTACGTTCTCTCCAGCGGCGAAAAGCAAATGCTGATTATCCTACTCACCGTGCTGACCGAAAACAAAGAGCCTTACGTGCTGCTGATGGACGAGCCCGAAATCAGTCTACACGTAGAGTGGCAGCAGCGACTGATTGCCCTGATCCGGCAACTGAACCCACGAGTACAAATTGTGCTGACCACCCACTCGCCAGCCATGATCATGAACGGCTGGATGGACGACGTGACCGATGTGGCCGACATCACCCTACCGGCTGAAAAATAATTAACAAGGCCGCCCAATCACAGCCCGAAACAAAAGGAAAAACGGAGAGGAGGAAAAGAAAAATGTCGAAAAGGCTTTCTAAAAACTTAAGCTCGCGCTACCTAGAAGCTGCGCAGCGAATGCGCCCACAAAAGGCACGGCAAAAGATTACGGCCTTTGTAGAGAGCTACGATGACGTCTTCTTTTGGAGTACCCTGCTGCATGAACTGGAAACGGAAGATTTTTATTTTGAAATAGTCCTGCCCTCACGCACAAGCCTGTCGAAGGGCAAGAAGATTGCTTTGGTCAACGTGATTGGCGAGCAATTGGGCGGCTACATGATAGCTTGCGTTGATGCCGATTATGACTACCTCATGCAAGGACGCAACGATATGTCGCGCTTTATGCTGAACAATCCATATGTATTTCATACCTATGCATACGCCATCGAGAACTACCAGTGCTACGCCCCCACCTTGCATGATGTCTGTGTCATGGCCACGCTCAACGACAAGCGACTTTTTGATTTCGAGCAGTTTATGAAGCAGTACTCACAAGTGGTTTGGCCACTGTTTGTATGGTCTATCTGGTGCTATCGAAACGGGCTCCACCGCCATTTCTCCATGGCAGATCTTGCATCGACAGCCCTCATTGACAGACTGAACTACTATCATCCTGAAGAAGCATTAGAGAAATTACGCCATCGCGTA
>ERZ773200.2028-NODE-2028-length-15562-cov-9.096215_pt1 | contig 15562 bp, 12 predicted proteins | sample MGYA00581008_ERZ773200 | MGnify/ENA primary metagenome ERZ773200 (study PRJEB29015, sample SAMEA2737770) | human gut metagenome | biome: human gut; feature: human-associated habitat; material: faeces | place: China | collected 2012 ... | reverse complement strand
GCTGGTCGGCCACGATGCGGCTGCGCACCTTGCTGCGCTTTTCCACGCCGTGGCTGACACCGCCGTAGAAGGTAAAGCCGTCCGGGGTCATCTCGGCGGCCTGGTCGCCGCCGCGCCCCTGCGCCATATCCAGCGCCTGAACGGCCATGTCCTGAGCCTCCCGCAGGGTCTTGGCCCCGCGTCCGACGCCGATGGAGATGGAGAGGTTCACGCTGGGGTCGAGGGCGCGGATCTTGTCCAGCACGTCGTAGCCGCGCTTGGCGAACTGTTCCAGCTGGCGCTCTTCCACCACAGCGATGTAGCGGCCGCTGGCCACGCGGCGCAGAAAGCCCGTGCCGCGGCCTATCATATCTTCCAGCACCCGGTTGATGCCTTCCAGCAGGCGGGCGCGCTCGCTGTCCAGCATATCGCTGAACACGTCGTCGTAGCCGTCCACGAGGAAGACCAGATAGCCCGGGCGGCTGGCCTTATATTCGGCCTCCACTTTGCGGAGGGCCGTTTCCTCATTCAGGACAAGAAGGGTCATGCTCTCGGCCTCGCCGGGGACGGTGGAGCTGTGAGCGTTCCACACACCGTCGGCCAGATTGAGCAGCTGGCCGCTGACCTTGCGTGCCTCCTGCAGGTCGAGGCCGGGCAGCACTTTCTGCACCCGGGGGACCAGAAGGGCTTCGCCCTTCATCAGACGGGTGCGGAACTCGGTGTTGTACCACAGCACCGTCTCCCCCGAAAGAAGGGCGGCGGGCTGGCTCAGCGGCTCGAGGCTGAACTGCGTCTTCGATTTTTCGAAGCTGCCGCCGCAGACCCAGCGGGCCACCCAGCTGCGCACCCGGTAGCGGAACACTCCGAACAGGGCGAACCACAGCACCGCCAGCACCACCAGCACAGGCCAGATGGCCGGGCGCTGCACCAGAAGCACCAGCACCAGCAGGGCGCAGAGCACCGCCAGCGCAGCGGTCAGCATTTCAAGAGTCCATCTTGGTTTTTGTTTCATGAAGTGTTATGCCTCCTGCGGGCAGACTCAGACCTCCATCAGGATGGGGAGGATCATGGGGCTGCGCTTGGTGCGGCGGTAGATATAGCTGCTCAGGGCCTCGCGCACCCGGGTCTTGACGCTGTTCCAGTCGCGGACGTGCTCGTCCACGCAGCGGTCAAGAGCCGTCTCCACGATGCTCTGGGCGCCGTCCATCAGGCTCTCGTTCTCCCGCACATAGACGAAGCCGCGGCTCACGAGGTCGGGGCCGGCCAGAACTTTGCCGGTCTTGCTGTCCACGGTGGCCACGATGATGACGAGGCCGTCCTCAGACAGATGCTTGCGGTCGCGCAGGACGACGTTGCCCACATCGCCCACGCCGAGGCCGTCCACCATGACAGCGCCCGCTGTCACCGGCTCGCCCAGCTTCATCTCGTCCTGGCTGAGGATGATGTTGGAGCCGTTCTCGGCAATGAGGATGTTGCTGGTGGGGATGCCGAGGCTTGCCGCCGTGATGGCGTGCTTTTTCAGCTGCTTATATTCGCCGTGGACGGGCAGAAAATACTTGGGTCTGGTCAGGGTGAGCATCAGCTTCTGCTCTTCCTGACAGGCGTGGCCGGAGACGTGGACGTCGTACATGCCCTCATAGATGACCTCTGCGCCCAGCAGGAGCAGACCGTTGACGATCTTGGTCACGCTCTTCTCATTGCCGGGGATGGGCTTGGCCGAGATGATGATGAAGTCGCCGGGGCCGACGCGCACCTGACGGTGGCTGCAGGAAGCCATACGGCTCAGGGCGCTCAGAGGCTCGCCCTGACTGCCGGTGGTCACCAGCACCACCTGTTCCGGCGGATACTGGTTTATCTCATCGATGCTGATGAGGGTGCCTTCCGGGATGTGCATATAGCCCAGCTCCTGGGCCATGGCGGTATTGTTGACCATGCTGCGGCCGCTGAAGGCCACCTTGCGGCCATCCTCCACGGCCAGATCAATGATCTGCTGCACGCGGTAGATGTTGGACGCAAAGGTCGCAATGATGATACGCTTGTTGCGGGCGCGGGCAAACAAACTGCGCACACCGGCGGCCACCTTCTGCTCGGTGGCGGTAAAGCCCGGGCGCTCCGCGTTGGTGGAGTCGCTCAGCAGGGCCAGCACACCGCGCTGGCCATACTCGGCCAGGGTGGACAGGTCGGTCACACCGCAGGCCAGCGGGGTGTAGTCGATTTTGAAGTCGCCGGTCTGGATGATGGTGCCGGCGGGGCTGTCGATGGCAAAGGCCACGGCATCCGGGATGGAGTGGTTCACATGGATGGGCTCCACGGTGAAGCAGCCCAGCTTGATCTTCTGCTTGGGGGTGATCTCCACGAACTTGGTCTTGCCGGCCAGGCCGAACTCCTCCAGCTTGTTCCGGATCAGGCCGCAGGTCAGGCGGGTGCCGTAGATGGGCAGGTCGAACTTCTGCAACAGATACGGGATGCTGCCGATGTGGTCCTCGTGGCCGTGGGTGATGAGCAGGCCCTTGATGCGGTCCTTGTTCTGCACCACAAAGGTAAAGTCCGGGATCACCATGTCCACGCCGTACATCTCGCTGTCCGGGAACACCAGACCGCAGTCCACGATGATCATGTCCCCGTTGCACTCATACACGGTCATGTTCTTGCCCACTTCGCCCAGACCGCCCAGCGGGTAGATGTGGATGGGCGTTGCAGCCTCCTTGGGCTGCTGCGGGCGGCGGGGGCGGCGGTTGTAGTAGGGCCGCCGGGTGGTGCGGGGGCGCTTTTCCCCGGCCGCTGCCGGGGCTGCGGCTGCGTTCTGCTTTGCGCGGGCAGCCGGGACCGTGTTTTCTTTTTCTTTCGTCTGAGCCATTCTTGACCTCCAAAAATAATGGCGGCGCGGACCGTCTCCACAAGGGAGACAGCCGTGCGCTGCATGGGGAAGCACCGGATCTTTGCATCGGCTTCCGTTGGATGCACCGTATAGAATTGTCCTGTCAGCGTGCTTTTGGCACCGCTGGTCGTTCCACAAGAATCCCTCAGCCCGTACAGTCCATCTGTTCGATGCGACCGCGGCTTTTCTGCAGGAACGTCTGAGCGCACGCCTTCGGTGCGCCCCTATACGCATTTTGTTACGCTTAGTATAGTATTTCGCACCGGTTTTGTCAATTCCAAGGTTTGGCAAAGGGTGCCGTCTTTATGCATTGCCCCTTGACATCCCGGCCAAAATAGCGCTAAATAGAGATACTACTTTATAAAGGAGAACCCGCATGAAGCAGGTCGAAGTATACACCGACGGTGCCTGCAGCGGCAACCCCGGCCCGGGCGGCTGGGGCGCTGTGCTGCGCTACCGTTTCAACGGCAAAGTTTACGAAAAGGAATTGAGCGGCGGCGACGCCAGCACCACCAACAACCGCATGGAGCTCACTGCTTTCATCGAGGCCCTGCGCCAGCTCAAGGAGCCCTGCGAGGTGCGCTACTGCTCCGACAGCCAATATGTCATCAACGGGCTGCAGAAGGGCTGGGCCAAAGGCTGGAAGCGCCGCGGCTGGAAGAAATCGGACGGCTCTCCTGCCCTGAACCCGGACCTCTGGGCGCAGGCGCTGGAGCAGGAAGCAAGACACACCATCACATACGTCTGGGTCAAGGGGCACGCAGGCCATCCGGAAAACGAACGCTGCGACCAGCTGGCCGTAGCCCAAAGCAAAGCACACGGCGGGAGGCAGGGAACATGAACGACACATTTTTGCCCGGCAGCGGGTTTGACACCTACGAGAGCCAGGACAAGGTCCTGATGCAGATGGACGGCAGCACCGAGGCAGCCGTGGCGGTGCGCATCCTGCAGCAGCAGGGGTTTGCCGTGGTGGGTGCCGTGGTGCGCCTTGCCCCGGAGCAGGCCGAAACCGCACAGAGAGCCAAAAAAGCCGCCGAGGCGCTGGGGATCGAGTGCATCCTGCTGAACGCCGAAGCGCTGGCCCAGCAGCCGGGAGCCGCCGGGGCCTGGCCGCAGTTCGCCGCCCTGCTCACCGCCGCCGACAAGCTGGGCATCCAGTACATCGGCAGCAGCAGCCGCGCCCGGCTGGAGGTGGGCACCGACGGCGTGCACACCGTGCTGCCCCCGGTGGACGCTGCCCGCGATGACAGCACCGCACTGGCCGCCCTGCCGCAGGAGACGCTGGCCCGTCTGCTGCTGCCTCTGGGCGAATTCGACGCCGGAGATCTGGCTGAGCTGGCGCAGGAACTCCAGTTGTAAGACAACTTTTTTCATAGTTCCCCGTTCCGGGACGCAAAAAAGGCACCGCTTCTGCGGTGCCTTTTGTTGTGGATAAAGGTTTTGTGCCTCAGTCGTTCTGGGGGTGCACGATGTCGCGCCAGTCCAGATCGCCGCGCTCCAGGCCGTGGATCAGCACCTCGGCAGTGGCGATGTTGGTGGCCATGGGGATGTTGTGCACATCGCACAGGCGCAGCAGAGTCATCTCGTTGGGCTCGCTTGGCTTTGCATTGATGGGGTCGCGGAAAAACAACAGCAGGTCGATCTCATTGCAGGCAATGCGGGACGCGATCTGCTGGTCGCCGCCCTGCACACCGGCCAGAAAACGCTGCACCTGCAGGCCCGTCGCCTCGGCGATGAGCTTGCCGGTTGTGCCGGTCGCCACCAACTTATGCTGGCTCAGGATGCGGCAGTACGCCGTACAAAACTGAACCATCAACTCCTTTTTGGAGTCATGCGCAATCAGTGCAATCGTCATCTGTTATCTCTCCTCTGTCGTGTCATTTGCGGAAATTTCCCTTTGTACAAAATGATATCACAAAATCCAATCATTTACAACCGGTTTTTATACAGAATATTCAATTTTGTCTTAAATTTTCAGAGTGTGCACCGCAAAACGACGTTAGTCTGCACTTCCCTGCTCCGGCTGTGTCTCATCCTGTGCGGCACCGGCAGTGTCCGTGGTATCGGCCGCGCCGGTCGTGTCATCCGAAGGATCCGCGCTCAGAGCAGGGTTCACATAGGGATCCACCTCCAGCGTGCCATCCTTCATGGCAAAGTAGGCATTGGCGATGTCCACCACCAGATCACCGGTGCGGGCACCGTAGCCGCCGTACTCCACCGTGATGCCGATAGCGATCTCCGGGTCGTCGGCCGGCAGGTAGGCGATCATCATCGCGTTCAGGTAGTGCTTGCCGGGGGCGTAGGTCTCACTGCGCTGGGGGGTGCCGGTCTTGCAGGCAATGGCGATCGGGTAGCTGGAGATCTTGCCGGTGATGGTACTGGGCACCAGTTTCATGCCCTGCCGCACCAGTGCAAAGGTGGTGCCGTTGTCCTCCACCACATCCATCACTTCGGGCTGGGTCTCATGGATCACCTCGCCGGTATTCGTGTCGAGGATGGCCTTAACGAAGTGGGTGCGGTAGCGCACACCGTTGTTGGCCAGCGTAGCCGCATAAGTGGCCAGCTGAATGGGGGTGACCACCGTATTGCCCTGACCGATGGCCGCCTGAATGTCCAGTGAGGTGTTGTAGTTGTTGTCGTTCTTGGTGGTCAGACGGCCCAGGCTCTCGCTCACCTCCACGCCGGTGCGCTGAGCCAGACCCAGCTTGTAGGCATAGGCGTCGTAGACGTCACTGGTCAGGCGGCGGCCCACATCGTAGAAGAAGATGTTGCAGCTCCACTTGATGGCATCCACCACGCTGATGTTGCCTCTGTGGCCGTGCTGGGTGCAGCGGGGACGGTAGTCCTTGTAATAGGTATACACGCCCGTGCAGTTCACGGTGGAATACTGGTTGATCAGGCCGCTGTCCAGTGCGGCCACGGCCACGGCCGGCTTAAAGGTGGAGCCGGGCGTGTACAGACCCTGCAGGCTGCGGTTGAACAGCGGCAGGCTGGGGTCGGCACTGTATTCGTCGTACTGAGTGGCATACAGGTTCTGGTCAAAGCTGGGGTAGTTGGAGGCCGCCAGCACGCCGCCATTCTTCACATCAATGACCACCGCCGCACCGGCTGCCGCTTTCATGTTGCCGGTGTTGTAGGTGCGGTTGATCATGTCAATGTTGTTGGCCAGTGCCTTGTTCACCGCCCGCTGGAAGTCGCTGTTGATGGTCAGCTGCACCGTGTGGCCCGGTTCCGGCACAGTGGTGAGCTGCGTGTTCACGATCACACCGTCGGAATTGCGGGTGATGGTCTCCACACCGTCCTTGCCGCGCAACTCATCCTCATAGGCCGATTCCAGGCCCGAGATGCCCATCACATCGTTCATGTTGTAGCCCTTGTCCCGCAGGGGGTAGGTCACCTGGCCGTTCTCGTCGGTCACCTTCCACTTTTCGGCGGTGATCTTGCCCACACGGCCCAGCACCGCCGGGACGATATCGCCCTGCTCGTAGCTGCGGGTGCTGGTCTGCACGATCTCCACGCCGGGCAGCGACAGGCTGTTCTCCTTGATGGTGGCCACGGTCACGTCGCTGACGTTTTCCGCCATCACAAAGTTGTTCACGTTGGAAAATGCCTGCAGTTCCATCTCGTAGTGGATGCCGGCCAGGGTGCGCTGCCAGCGCAGCGGCAGATCCTGCAGGTTGTTTTTCTCCACCAGCATTTCCATCACGTCGTTGGCGGTGGCATACTGCTGCAGGCCCAGATTCTCCTTCATCGTGGTCAGCTGCCGCTGGTCGCTGCTGCTGTCATCCCGGGCTGTAAAGGTATAGTTGCCCGCCGCGTCCGGCTGGCTGATGAGCAGGGTATCGGTCCAGCTTTCGCCGTTTTTCTCAAACAGCTCCACCACCCGCTGCAGCAGGCTGTCCAGATCCTCGTCACCCATCTGCAGCTTGTTGAGCACCACGTTGTAGCTGGTGGTCGTGGTGGCAATGCGCTTGCCGGTGCTGTCCACGATGTCGCCGCGGGCAGCGGTGACCGTAAAGTTATAGTCCGTCGTGTTGGTGGCCTGGGACTTGTACTCGTCGCTGTTGACCAGCTGCAGAAAGATCAGCCGCAGGGCGTACAGGCCCATGACCAGTGCCGCCACAGCGATCAGCAGCACCATGCGCCGCATGACGGTTTTGCGTTCGTTTTGGTTCATCCGTAGTTCCTCCGGCGGTCAGACCACGCCGTTGTCGATCTTGAACTTGTTGTAAATATGCCGCACGATGGCAAACTCCACCAGCGACGCCGGAATGGTAAGGGCCGCCGAGGGCAGCACGAACCACAGGTAGCGCTGTGCCGAGCCGCTGTAGCCGGGCATCCGGTAAAAGAACAGCCAGTCGCAGGAGAGCACCAGCAAAGCCGCTGCGGCCGAGATGACCGCAAAGTTGCCCGGAGCGCTCTGCAGGTACAGCTGCACCAGCACGCCCACGGCAAAGCAGAGCAGCATCATTTCCAGTGCCAGCATGCCCACGGTGCGCCCGGCGGTGTAATCCCACAGCAGGCCGCACACCATGCCGAACAGTGCTCCGGCAAATTCGCCCTCACACACCGACACGGCCAGACAGAGCGGCAGCAGCAGCGGCGGCTTTGCCTGACCCAGCTGGAACAGCCCCGGCGTGGTCTGCAGCGCCGCACACACAAACAGGCCCAGCACATAGCAGCACCACTTCAGGATCTGGCTGCGGCTGCGCTTGCGGCGAGATTCCATACATCTGCCTCCTTAATATTCGGTAATGATGAACACATGCTTGACCGTGCGCGGGTCGGCACCCGGCAGGATGACCGCACTGGAGGACTTGCCGCTCTGCTCCGGCACCACTTCCTGCACAGTGCCCACCAGCAGGTTTGCCGGGAACACCCCGCCCAGACCGGTGGTGATCACCTGATCGCCCTTGCGGGCCTCGGTGGCGCGGTCCAGATTGGTCAGCACGCACTGACCGTCGGCGGCATAGTCGGCGCTGCCGGTGATGATGCCGTTTTCCCGCGTGCGGGAGATCACGCCCGCTGCGTTGAAGCTGGGGTGCAGGATGGTCATCACCTTGCAGCTGGTGGCGTCCACTTCCACCACCACGCCCAGCAGATAGCCCCGGTCACTGATGATGGCATCGTTCACCGCCACGCCGTCCGTGCTGCCCTGATCCAGCGTAAAACCGCCAAATTCATCCAGCGGGTCACGGCCGATGACAAAGGCTGACACATAGGTCGCCTCCGAATTTGTGTCCTGGATGCGTGCCAGCGCCTTGTAGGCGTCGTTCTCGGCCTTGATGCGGTCGTAGTCCACCATCTGCTGGCGCAGCTCTGCATTTTCGGCTTCCAGCTGCTCGTTCCGGTCCATCACATCGTCGATGCTGGTGTATTTTTCCCACACCGAGGCCGCACCGCCGCTGAGGGCCGACGTGACCTTCTGGAGGGGGGTGAGCACCACGCTCAGCAGCTCCTGCGGGGCTGCCGTCAGGCGGCCGTTGGCACCGGCATACGCCATGATGCCCACCAGGAACACCGCCACGATGACCAGGATCTTGAATTTCCAGGTGTCAAAAAAATCTTTCAAGGGGTCTGTCCTCCCATTCGGAGCAAACCTGCGCGTTCACAAAAAAAGCGCGGACAGCCGTGCCATCCGCGCAAGGGTCCTGTTTGCAGCGGAAAACAGCGCAGGTGCAACGTCAATAGCTTTTCCGCAAGAGATCCGGCAGCCCGCTTCCGGGCCGCTGATTACATATGACCGCCGTCGGTGTCCAGCACGTCGTGCAGCACATCCACATGATCCAGCACTGCACCGGCACCCTTGGCCACACAGTCCAGCGGGTCCTCGGCAACATGCACGTCAATGCCGGTCTCGCTCTGGATCAGCTGATCCAGACCGCGCAGCAGGGCACCGCCGCCGGTCAGGGTGATGCCGCGGTCGATGATATCGGCGCTCAGTTCCGGCGGGGTACGCTCCAGCGTCTCCTTGATGGCGCTGGTGATCTTCTCCAGGCACTCCAGCAGGGCGGCACGCACGTCCTCAGAGTGCACCACGATGTTCTTGGGCAGGCCGTCCACCAGGTTGCGGCCCTTGATCTCCATGGTCAGCTCCGGGTCCAGAACGTAGGCGGAACCGATCTCGATCTTGATCTGCTCGGCGGTACGCTCACCGATGAGCAGGTTGTACTTGCGCTTGATAAAGGCGATGATGGCCTGATCGAACATGTCACCGGCCATGCGCACACTGCGGGAGGCCACGATGCCGCCCAGCGAGATCACGGCGATCTCGGCCGTGCCGCCGCCGATGTCCACGATCATGCTGCCGGTGGGCTCGCTGATGGGCAGGCCCGCACCGATGGCAGCAGCCATGGGCTCCTCGATGACCGACACCTGACGGGCGCCGGCCTTCAGAGCGGCCTCACGCACAGCGCGGCGCTCCACCTCGGTGACGCCCGACGGGATGCAGATGACCACGCGGGGGCGGGAGAACATGCTGTTGCCGCAGGCCTTCTTCAGGAAGTTCTCCAGCATATTGGTGGTGATGTCAAAATCGGCAATGACGCCGTCCTTCAGGGGACGCACTGCCACGATGCTGCCGGGGGTACGGCCGATGACGGCCTTTGCCTCGCCGCCCACACAGCGCACCTCGTCGGTCTTGGTGTCCACAGCCACCACCGACGGCTCCCGCATGATGATGCCCTTGCCCTTCATATAGACCAGAGTATTGGCGGTACCCAGGTCAATGCCAACGTCCTTCGACAGAAAACCCATTGTAAAGTCTCTCCTTCATCGTTTCCAGTAGATCTATCCCATAGCGTCTGACGGCCGTTTTGCGCCGTCCTTCGCAGAATAACACGGTTATATTATAGCCCCAAGCCGCTGTTTTCTCAAGCGTTTCCGTTCGTTTTCTTACATTTTTCCATTTTTCTCACACAAAACGCTCTACCAGCTGTACAGTACGGCTGACCGGCAGGCCCATAATGGTGTAATAATCGCCCTCGATGCGGTCCAGCCAGAGGGCTGCCCGGCCCTGGATGGCGTAGGCACCGGCCTTGTCGTAGGGCTCCTTTGTGGAAGCATAGAAGTCGATCTCCTCCTCGCTCAGCGGGAAGAAGGTCACCTTGCAGCTGTCCACAAAGCTCTCGGTGCGGCCGCCGCGGCTCACGCACACGCCGGTGTGCACCTGATGGGCGGCACCGGACAGGGCCCGCAGCATCCGTTTTGCGTCCTCCACGCCGTGGGGCTTGCCGAACACTTCCCCGTTCACGTCCACCACCGTGTCGCAGCCGATGACCACGGCGTCCGGGTGGTCCTTTGCCACCGCCAGGCACTTGCCCCGGGCCAGCTGTTCCACCAGATGGGCCGGGGTGTCAGCGGTCACGGTGCTCTCGTCAAAGTCGCTGACACAGACCGTGAAGTCGGTCGTATACAGGGAAAGCAGTTCCCGGCGGCGCGGGCTGCCGGAGGCTAAGATCAATTCCATATCGCGTTCCTTTTCTCTCATTTGCCGGTGGAGCCAAAACCGCCCGCGCCGCGGGTGGTGTCGCCCAGCTCCTGCACCGGCACAAAGGCTGCCGTGTACACCGGGGCAATGCACAGCTGCGCCACCCGCTCCCCGGGCTGGATGGTGTAGGCCTCCTTGCCCAGGTTGATCATGGGCACCTTCAGCTCGCCGCGGTAGTCACTGTCCACCACGCCCACACCGTTGGCCATGCACAGGCCGTGCTTGATGGACAGGCCGCTGCGGGCATACACCAGCGCTACGCTGTGGGCACCGGGCAGCTCAATGGCAAGGCCGGTGGGCACCAGCACCCGCTCCATGGGCTGAACGGTCAGCGGCTCATCCAGCACGGCGCACAGGTCGGCGGCGGCAGAGCCGGGGGTCGCATAGGCGGGCACCTTTGCCCGCGCATCCAGAACTTTATAGTTTACGGTGATCGGTTCCATAGTATACCTCGTTTATTTTGTCATTCCTCGATCCAGCTCACCCTTCGGGAGAGCTCCGACATTGCACCGCCGCAGGCGGACAAGGCCGGTGAGAGGGTCAATTGGTCCCCTTGAAATACAGTCCGCGGGTGAAATCGCCCTCAAAAGGCGCATGGGTGCGGATCCTATCCAGAATTGCGGCGGCTTCCTCGCGAGTCTCCAGCGTGAAATAGGCCACGCCGTAGTCCACGGCCAGCGCACCGGGCTTGTCGCCCATGTAGATGGGCACCGGGTTGTAGATGGTGCGCATGCCCAGGCTGCACCGCACCGGGAACTTTTTGGCCTTGCGGTCGGTCAGCGTGCCGGTCTTGTCGCAGTGGGCGCAGTCGTGGATGTTCTGCAGCGGGCAGGCTCGGGTGAGCATCAGCGGCATGTGGCCGTAGACCATCACGCCCGTGGGCACCGGCTTGCCGTCCCGCACCGGGGCAATGGACGCGATGTCACTGTCCTTGACCTCGGGCAGGATGAGCAGGCTGTTCAGTCCCTGCTCCGCATAGAACTGCGCTGCTGCGTTGTTTGTGATGTTCAGGCCAAAACCGCCGGACAGCGGCAGGCCCCGGCACAGCCGCAGGTGGGCGATGTTGCTTGCCTCGTACCCGGCAAAGCCTGCATCCTGGGTGGCCGCAATGCGGCGGGCGGTGTCCTGCTCCAGGGCCCCGAACATGGCCCGGGGCAGCTCCAGAATGGTCTTGCTGCGCCACTCGCGGGGCACCCGGTCGGCCTGTGCAATGGGCAGGATGAGATACTCCACTCCGCTCAGGGCCTGTTCCGGCACCTGATCCCAGCGCTCGAACCGGGCACGCAGGGTGCGGTGCGGCGGCAGGGTGCGCTGCGGCAGGGCAGGCACATGCTCCTCGGTGGTGGGCCAGGGGCGCAGCACTTCCCGCTTTTTGAGCAGGGCGTCCAGCGCTTCCCGGCGCAGCTCATTCACCGTGCTGCCGGGCACGAACCACGGCCCGCCGTCCATCTCCACGGCGATGTCCGCCGCTTCAAAGGGGGTGCCGCCGGTCTTGGCCAGACTGCGGCGCAGGCTCTCGGTGGGGTCGGTGCGGGCGGGCTGCGGCTCAAAGTCCCCGTAGGCAAAGGCCTTGTTGCCCTGATCGTCGGTGACGGTGAGCTTTTCGCCCCCCTCCTCCAGCTCCAGCTTCATTTGTACCGGCACCCGGGACCGCTCCCGGCGGTAGAGCTCCCGCAGCATAGGCAGGGTCTTTTTGGTCAGCTCGGCGTCCGCTTCGCTGCGCACACCGAACATGCTGCCGTCGATTTTTCCGTTCAGATAGCCGGAAGTGAAACCCGAGCGGCTGAAGGCGTTCTTCAGCAGGTCGCGGTCGTAGGCGCGGCCCTCGCGGCCCGCCAGACAGGCGCTGACCGCCGCCGCCACATATTCCGGCGTGCGCAGACGGCCCTCGATCTTGGCCGAGGCCACGCCCAGCGCCTGCAGCTTGTCCAACTGGTCGATGACCGAGTTGTCCTTCAGCGACAGGTGGTGCAGGCGGCCCGGCTTGCCTTCCGGCAGGGTGTTGGCCTCAAAGGGCAGGCGGCAGGGCCCGGCGCAGGAGCCGCGGTTGCCGCTGCGCCCGCCCAGAAAGGCCGACATGTAGCACTGGCCGCTCATGCTCATGCACAGCGCACCGTGCACGAAGCACTCGGTCTCGATGCCGCAGTGCTTCGTGATGTGTTCCACCTCGGGCAGGCTCAGTTCACGGGCCAACACGACCCGGGTAAAGCCCAGCTCCTTCAGCTCCAGTGCGCCCTGCAGGGTGTGCACGCTCATCTGGGTGGAGCCGTGGCGCGGCAGCTGCGGGGCGATCTTCCCGATCAGGGTGGCCACCGCCAGATCCTGGCAGATCACGGCATCGGCTCCGCTGGCAGCCACCGACCGGATGGCCTGTTCCAGGGCCGGCAGCTCGGTGCCGTACACGGTGGTGTTCAGCGCCACATGCACCGCCACGCCGCGGGCATGGCAGAACCGCACCGCCTCTTTCAGGCTGTCGGCGTCAAAATTGCCGGCTCCGGTGCGGGCATTGAAGCCCGAAAAGCCCAGGTAGACCGCATCCGCCCCGCTGAACACGGCGGCACGCAGCATTTCTTCACTGCCCACAGGGGCAAGGATCTCAATCTTCGACATAATTCTCCATTCCATTTATATAAGGTAGTATTCAGCCCTGTTTTTCGTCGGCGGCAGCCTGTTCTGCGGCAGCCTGCTCTGCCCGCTCCTCGCGGCGGCTTTCACGGCGGCGCTCCTTGGCCAGCTGTTCCCGCAGGGCAGCGGCTTCCCGGCGCAGCACTTCGTTCTCAGCCTTGGCCTTGTCCTCGGCCAGCTTGGCGCGGGCGGCATCTGCAATGTAGTCCTGGATCTGGCTGCGCATGTTCTCGGCGCTGCCGGTGCTCTTGCGGTACTCGTCCAGATAATCCATGGCGCAGAACACCGCCGCCTTGGTCACCGAGAGATTCTCGTTCTCGTCCAGCAGCTTTGTGATGTCCTCGTCCAGCTTTTTGGCCAGAGACTGAATGTATTTTTCCGAATCCGTCGTTGCAATGGCATACGGCGTCCCCGCAATGTTCACCCGTACTTTGTTGACCATGTGTCTTTTCCCCTTTTATCCGTTTCCGCCCGGCACGCGGGCGGTGTATTCCTGCTTTTCCCGGGACAGCGGCACCGTTTCCGGAAACGTTTTCCCATTCCGGCACGCACTGGGCGAGTTACCCGGCACATTTCTGGCCGAGTTACCCCCGCCGGTTGCCCGCCTGCCCCGTATACTCTTTTTATTATAATATAAATAAGCATCAAGAAAAAGTGTATTTTTTGAATTTTCGGCATATTGGTCAGAAAGTTGGTTAAAAAAATGGCAGTTACGGAAAAAATCCATTGATTTCTTGCATTTGCCAAGTGTTCATATTATAATAACGTTGTTATGTTGACGGCACGCGGATAGAGGGAAAGCACCAGAGGCCGTACATTACGCAAGATTTTTAGCATTTTATGCACGAATGCGGATAGGAGTACAGTTATGACATCGAAAGAATTTGGCAAAATTCTTCAGGACAAGCTGACCAGCGAGTACGGCGTGGAGCTGAACGTTGCTTCCAAGCAGCAGATCTACCGTTCTCTTGCACTGATCTGCCGTCAGATGATGAGCGAGAACCACAAGAAGTTCCAGTCCAAGGCCATCGGCACCGGCACCAAGCAGGTGTATTACCTCTGCATGGAGTTCCTGATGGGCCGCAGCCTGAAGATGAGCCTGTTCAATCTGGGCCTCGACGAAGTGGCCAAGAAGGCGCTGGCCGATGCTGACATCCCCCTGGACAGCATCTTTGAGGAAGAGCCCGATGCAGGCCTGGGCAACGGCGGTCTGGGCCGTCTGGCTGCCTGCTATCTGGACGGCATGGCCACCACCGGCATCTGCGGCACCGGCTACTCCATCCTGTACGAGTACGGCATCTTCAAGCAGAAGATCGTGGACGGCTGGCAGCAGGAGCGCGCCGACAACTGGCTGCCCGGCGGTCAGGTGTGGCTGAAGAGCCACCCGGATCAGGCCGTGGAGGTCCGTTTTGACGGCGAGATCCGTGAGAACTGGGACAACGGCTTCCACTACATCCAGCACACCAATTACAACAGCGTCATGGCCGTTCCCTCCGACATGTATGTGCAGGGCTACGACGGCAAGGGCGTTGCCAAGCTGCGTCTGTGGCAGGCAAAGGCCCCCGATTTTGATATGTCCAGCTTCTCTCTGGGCAACTACAACACCGCTATGAGCAAGAACGCCAACGCCGAGCTCATCTCCAAGGTGCTGTACCCCAACGACAACCATGTGGAAGGCAAGATCCTGCGCCTGCGTCAGCAGTACTTCCTGTCTGCTGCCTCCATCGGCGACATCGTGCAGAACCACCTGTCCAGCTACGCCACGCTGGAGAACCTGCCCGACAAGGTGGCCATCCAGCTGAACGATACCCACCCCACCCTGGCCATCCCCGAGATGATGCGCATCCTGCTGGATGAGTGCGGTTTTGGCTGGGACAAAGCCTTCGACATCTGCCAGAAGGTGTTCTCCTACACCAACCACACCGTCATGGCCGAGGCTCTGGAGAAGTGGAACGTGGACATCTTCAAGATGACCCTGCCCCGTATCTACCAGATCGTGGTCGAGATGGACCGCCGTGCCCGCGAAGAGCTGGCCAAGGCTTTCCCTGGCGACCAGGGCAAGATCGACTACATGGCACTGATCGGCGACAATCAGGTGCGCATGGCCAACATCTGCGCCTACACCGCCAACAGCATCAACGGCGTGTCCAAGCTGCACAGCGAGATCATCAAGGACAGCGTGTTCCACGACTACTACCTGTTCAAGCCCAAGGCTTTCAAGAACGTGACCAACGGCATTGCTTACCGCCGCTGGCTGCTGGCCTCCAACCCGGAGCTGTGCAAGCTGCTGGATGAGACCATCGGTGACGGCTACAAGCACGATGCTTCTGACCTGACCAAGCTGAACAAGTACGAGAACGACAAGACCGTGCTCAAGCGCCTGAACGAGATCAAGCTGGCCAACAAGCAGAATTTTGCCAACTACCTGTCCAAGAGCACCGGTCAGGTCATTGACCCGGGCTCCATCTTTGACTGCCAGGTCAAGCGCATGCACGAGTACAAGCGTCAGCACCTGAACGCCCTGAACATCGCTGCCCAGTACCTGTACCTGAAGGAGAACCCCAACGCCGACTTCATCCCCAAGACCTACA
>ERZ773200.2025-NODE-2025-length-15577-cov-3.189537_pt1 | contig 15577 bp, 9 predicted proteins | sample MGYA00581008_ERZ773200 | MGnify/ENA primary metagenome ERZ773200 (study PRJEB29015, sample SAMEA2737770) | human gut metagenome | biome: human gut; feature: human-associated habitat; material: faeces | place: China | collected 2012 ... | reverse complement strand
GAAGTATCTCCTCCGGTTGTATCTCCTCCGGTTGTATCTCCTCCGGTGTAATCATCACCGCCAGAGGTATCTCCTCCGGAAGTATCTCCTCCGGTTGTATCTCCTCCGGTTGTATCTCCTCCGGTGTAATCATTATCATTGCTTCCACTGTCGTCACTTCCGGCAGTATTTTCCCATGTTGTTCCGTTATTCTCATAAATAACGGTATCATTTGCACTGTTTTCCTCGGTTACTTTCTGTGTATCATCCAGACTTGCCTCACCGCCGACGATTTCAAGGATTCTCTGGCTGTTTGCAAGTACTGTTGCAGAAGGTGTATAGTTCGGATCGTCATACAAGAATTTGTGAAGTTCAATAACGTTTGACTCCAGTGAGGTCGGCACGATAACGCTTCCCTTAACATTGGAGAACTTGAAAGAACTTGGAAAACCGGTTGTATCGTTGACGCTGTATCCGATGAGTGTCGGAAGCATCTGAAGGATCTCTGTCTTGTCCATGGAAGTGGTTACCATCGGGAATACATCATCCATGATCTTGAAGATCGTGCTCAGTCCTGCTGATTTTGCTTTGTCAACGATCATCTGGATAACTTTTCGCTGACGTTCTGTACGTCCCATATCCAGGCTTGCTGTATAACGGATACGGCAGTAAGAAGTTGCCTGTACACCGTTCAGATGGTAAGTATACTGGATTTTTTCGATGTCCTCCGGTTCTTCCGGAAGTTCGATCGGTGTGTAATCTTTTTCTGTTTCTTCTGCGGTTTCCACACAGTAGTTGTTCATATGAACGATCTCTGCATAGGACATATCCATATCCAGACCGCCAAGGTCATCAATAATGGTTGTCAGCGCATTGAAGTTTACGGTCGCGTAATCAGAAATATTCAGGTCAAGGTTTGTATTCAGCATGGTGATTGCCTGCTCTGCTTCTCCATAAGCATATGCGGCATTTGCCTTGGAATAGGTTTCCTTGTCACTGAATCCCATGTTCAGAAGTGTATCACGGTAAACAGATGCAAGTTTAACGTCCTTGGTGTCGTTGTTGACACTTGCAATAATAATTGTATCACTGTTTTCTCCACCAAGAGCAGTGTTCTTGTCACGGTGGTCAATACCAAACAGAGCGTATGTGGTATATCCGGTCAGTGTGGAGGTCTCAGAATCAATGGAATCCTGTACTTCCTGGTTTACCTGGATCTTGCTTTCGTCCAATACCGGCTGCTGGATCTTGTCCAGTTTGGTATTCAGCTGACCGTAAACATAAAGTCCGCCGATAAATACCAGAAGTACAATGATCTCAACCGCAAAAAGTATCTTTTTCTTTTTTGATTTTGGTTTTCTTGCCATCTTTTCTCCTTCTTACTTAATATGCATTTTTGTTAATAAAGCCTTTGAAAATTGTCAGGAACAAAATCTTTATGTCAAATCCGATGCTCCAGTTCTCAATGTAGTACAGGTCACAGTCTATACGCTTCCTGATGGATGTATCTCCGCGGTAACCATTGACCTGTGCCCATCCTGTAAGTCCGGGACGCACCTGATGCTTGACCATGTATCTCGGTATTTCCTCACGGAATTTCTCTACAAAGAAAGGTCTTTCCGGTCTTGGTCCTACCAGGCTCATATCGCCTTTCAGAATATTAAAAAGCTGTGGAAGTTCATCGATACTTGTCCTTCGCATGAACTTGCCGATTCCGGTAACTCTCGGGTCGTTTTTGACCGTCCACGCTTTACGCTCCTCGGCCTCCGGCTGAATCTCCATGGAACGGAATTTGTACATACGGAAAGTCTTGTTGTGAAGTCCCACTCTCTCCTGCTTATAGATCAGCGGTCCTGGTGAGGTCAGCTTGATAAGGATACACATCAGAAGCATGACCGGCGAAGAAACAATAATCGCCATAATAGAACCTACAACATCCATAGTTCTCTTGACCATGGCATTAAATGTATTACTCAGCGGCACATAACGGATATTGATCACCGGAAGTCCCAGTATATCCTCCGTATATGGCTTTGTAGGAATGATCTTATTGTAGTCCGGAATAAACTTCGTGTGTACTCCGGATTTCTCGCACATTGCAACGATCTCCTCCAGACGATAATATTCACTTAATCCCAATGTAATTGCAATCTCATCCAGTCTGTTTGCAGGAAGGATCACGGTCAGATTCGCAATACGTCCGATCACCTTTACTCCATTATAGAGGGTTCCCGCCGGTACATTGTCATCCAGAATTCCACGGACGATATATCCCCACTGAGGATTCTCCTTAATTCTGTCAATGTACTCTTCCGCTGCACGGCTGTAACCTACCAGCAGTATCTGCTTCTGGTTCAGTCCCCTCTTTCGCATATCCTTAAGGATAGAATAGATCAGAAGTCTGACTCCCCATTCCATAAAGATGTTAACTACACAGAAAATATAGACCGTAAGTCTGGAAAAATCAGGCTCTCCGATCATATAAAGACTGAATACTACAAGAAGAAGTCCCAGAACATTTGCCTTGACAATATTGGCAAGCACAAGCCGCCGCCCCTGCAGATGCAAAGGTTCATACAAGGTAAACGCCTGGTATAGCAGCAGATAGCCCGGAATAATAAAGATCAGGGCAAACATATACTGCTCAAACGCCAGTGCCCGGACTGCCGAATACGAAAACGGTCCGATAAAACGGATCATCCACGCAAGGACATAAGCAACCGCAATTACAACGGCATCAATTAACATCTGGAGACGACTGAAATTCTTCTGATTATCCTGAATCAATTTCTGTCACCTCACTGTTTCATTATGTGTGTTTATCTTATAATAGTTGACTGTCAAAATCAATAAAATACCAAATTTTATTTTATAAAATTTAGCTCTGCGATCTGTAAATCCGCCTTTACGCAGTAAATCTGACAAAAATATTCTTCCATAATTCCAGCTGAATCCTGGCATAATTTGGCAGATGTTTCATCGAAAACGGGACTTTTCGACCCTTGTGGCTGATGGAAAATCCATTCTTTATACCTGCCAGATATTCTTTGCCCATGCCCTTGACAGCAAAAAACAAAAACTTGATCAAAAATCCTGCTGCCAGGAACGGAAGATTCAGAATAATCTGAAGCAGCGGCATATTTTTGTAGATCAGATAAACGTTGTTTCTTGAAGAATATCTGGTCTTGAAATAATTATACCTGGATCCGCTCGTGCCGCTTCCCACATGGTAAACGACCGCCTTTGGCGCATACCAGTTCTCGTAACCGTAGATCCTTGCACGGTATCCGATATCCGTATCTTCCAGATATGCAAAATGTTCTTCGTCAAAATATCCAATCTTTTCAAAAAGTTTTCTTCTGTAGATCGCAGCACCGCCGCAGGAGGAAAATATCTGTTCTTCCTTCTCATACGTATGGATATCCCTGCCCTTGCCTCTCGCAAAAGACCAGCCAAGTGCATTGTAGAAATTGCCTGCATCATCCAGGCGGTCTCTGTCATGATACTGCACCATTCTCGCCGCACAGGAAAAAGCTCTCTTGTGCCTGCGGATCGCGGCGACCATCTCTTCCAGAAAATCCTCTTTCACTTCTGTATCATTGTTCAGAAGAAGGACATACGGTGCTCTGGAAGCTTTGATCCCTTCATTAACTGCCTTGCAGAAACCATAATTTTCAGGCAGTTCAATGATATGCACCCACGGATAATTGCCCGCAACGAAAGAACAGCTTCCGTCAGAAGAACCATTATCCACAAAGATCACTTCGAAATTTTTGAGTGTCTGCCCTTCCAGACTTGCAAGTACGCTGTCCAGAAACGCAATTCCATTATAATTCGGTATGACAACCGATACTTCCATATTATTTCTCCTTATTCTCCATTCCCCGGATCGGACGAAGGGAGTAATTCCATTTGGTCAGAGACAGATTCTTGTTATAGTAAGGATCACCTTTCCTGAGGATGTCGATCCACTGACAGCGCATGTATTCAATTTCTTCCTGAAAACGTCTGACCTTCGCCTCGCTGTCCTCTGCACCTCTCGTCTTGGATTCCATATGATATAACTGAACATATGGATCATACACGATCAGACTTCCATTCTTACGAACTTTCAGACACAGATCCACATCGTTAAATGCAACAGACAGTTTCTCTGTAAATCCGCCTGCTTCCTCAAATGCACTGCGCTTCATCATCATGCACGCCGCAGTCACAGCACTCATATCCTGAAGGATCGAAGCCTTGTGGAGATACCCGGTTCTGTTCGCCGGCATGTCAACAAACATATGGCCTGCAATGCCGCCGATACCGATCACACAGCCTGCATGCTGGATCGTATTGTCCGGATAGATCAGCTTCACGCCGACCACCCCGACCTCTCCTCGCTGGCAGACACCGAGCATTTCTTTGATCCAGCCCGGTGTGATCACCGTCACATCATTGTTAAGGAACAGTAAGTAATCGCCCTTTGCATGGCGGACACCATAGTTGTTGATGGCAGAATAGTTGAATTCCTTCTTCCATCTGAGCAGACGGATCTTTGGATCTCTGGAGAGTTCTTTGTAATAATGAAAAATCTCCTCGGAAGTACTGTTATTCTCAATGATCAGGATCTCGTAATTCTGATATTCTGTTTTTTCCCTGATGGATTCTATGCATGCCTGTAAGGATTCCTTCTCATCCTTATTTGGGATGATGATAGAAACCATAGGCTCTCCGTGGACCGGATATTTCACGCGGAAAAATCCAAGATCCGGTGTATGGCTTACTTCACCCTCTACGCCCACGCGCTTGAGGTGTGCTTCGATTGCTCTTTTGCCTGCATCAAACGCATACATCTTGCTGGCAGGATTATCTGCAGTCGATGCCTTGTGTGTACGCCAATGATAAACGATCTCCGGTACATGTCCGACTCTGCCGGAAGCTTCCTCCACACAGCGGAAAATAAAGTCATGATCCTGTGCCCCGTCAAATTCCTGACGGAAACCGCCGACCTTATCCACGATAGTCTTGCGGACTACAAAAAAGTGACAGATATAGTTGTTGGACCTCAGGAGATCCAGGTTGAAATCCGGTTTCAGATGAGGCTGGAAATGTTCACTTAAGTCTGTTGTGACCTTGTCCTCGTCTGTGTAAACGGCATCCAGTTCTCTGTCCTCATTGAGTTTCTTAACGATCTCATAAAGGGCATTCGGTGCCAGAAGGTCATCGTGATCCAGAAGACCCACAAACTCTCCTGATGCCATCGTAAGTGCCGCATTGGTATTTCCTGCGATTCCCAGATTCTCGCGCAGATCTCTGACGCAGATCCTCCGATCTGCTGACGCATATTCCTTAAGGATGGCTGTCATCTCCGTATCATCCGGACTTCCATTTGCAATACAGAGTTCCCAGTTCGGATAGGTCTGGTCAAGAAGTGACTGGATCATCTGGCGCAGAAAAACCTCCGGTGTACGGAATGCCGGCACAGCAACACTGATCCGCGGTGTGTATGCAAACTTATGTTTCTTCTGCTTCTCAAGTTCCGCCTTATCCGGAATATACGCTTCATACCACGGACCATAGGGAACTTCTTCCGGCTCAAAACGTTCATGGAGACGGATCCAGAATTCCTTCGGTCCATAGTGCTTCAGATAGCGGAAGCCCTTCTGGATCGTGTAGGGATTCATTTTCTTGAGCATGCGTCCCCACTGGATCCCGCCTCCTGCCTGTTGTTTTTTATTCATATATTGTGTCCTCAGACTTTACTTATTTGTTACTGCTCACAGCAACACATATTTTACAATAATTTTACTCATAATCGGCTTTATTTTATCATTCCAGGCCTATTTTTGCAAGGGGCTATATCATTCTGCTTGAATTGCGTCGAAAAATGGGATATGATATGAATTGATATGTATTTTTTTGTTAAAAACGACACACTATTTTATCAGTCACAGGAGATAGATTATGAGATTAAAAAGATTATACAGCGGTCTTCTGGCTCTGGGACTTTCTTGTTCTGTATTGTTCCAGACACCGGTCCTGGCCGCCGAGGAAACAGCCGCAGATACTGCCCAGGCTGCTACTTCTGCTATAACAACAAACAGCATTCCGGGATGGCCTCAGGGACCAGAGATTACTTCCACAGCGGCCGTAATCATGGAGGACAGCACACAGACGATGCTTTATTCCAAAAACATGGATCAGGAACTGTATCCCGGTGCTACAGTCAAAGTCATGACTGTCCTGGTCGCTCTTGAAAATTCGCAGCTTACTGATGAAGTCACCATGACAGAAACCGGTGTTTCCGGTGTTACTGACGGAGGTGCCAATATTTCCGCACAGCTTGGAGAGGTTTTTACAATGGAACAATGCCTCTATGCGATCATGCTCTCCTCAGCAAATGACATCGCACTTCAGGTTGCAGAACACGTTGGCGGTTCTGTTGAAAACTTCGTTCAGATGATGAATGACCGGGCTGCACAGCTTGGCTGCACCAACACAGTATTTACCAAATCTACCGGACTTCCAGATGAAAATCAGCATACCACCGCACATGACATGGCACTTATTATGAAGGCAGCTATTGATAATGAATCCTTCCGGACCATTTCCAATACAGTTTCTTATACGATCCCAGCGACTAACGTATCCGGTGGTGAACGTGTACTGACCAACAATTTTCCATTGATGTCTTCATCCAATGCAGCCTATTATCAGTACTGTCTTGGTGGAAGGGAAGGTTATACAGAAGCCTCCGGCAGCACACTCGTCTGTGTAGCCGAAAAGGACGATGTCACCTTGATCGCTGTTGTTCTTCAGGGTGCTTCCGGTGTAACTACAACAGAAGCAGTCAGCCTGTTTAACTACGGATTTGATAATTTCCAGATGCTCTCCCTCGGAGACAACGACTTCAACATGGTTTCCGGCGGCAATGTCTACGTACCTGTCGGCGCCACAGCAGACAGTCTCACTACTGAAGATGGCGAAGAACAGACAGTACAGCCGTCAGTATTTCTTTGGTGGTACTCCTGTCGGAACAGCAACTATGGCAGCCACCCATGAAGACAATTCTTCTTTTTCTACTGAAAGCAACCAGAATATAGAAGCTGCCAGAGAATATTCCGCAGACAGGAACAATCTTCCATACATCCTGTTCGGCGGTGCCGGTCTCATACTCTTCCTTCTACTTCTCTGGAGAATCATCAAAGTAGCAAAATCGTAACTGTTCAGTACCCTCACAGTTACGGGTCAAAATACATTCCAATTTTTTCACTTCTCATAAACCAGAAAATCAGCGGTGTGCCCTCAAGCACCCGCTGATTTTCTGGTTTTATTCTTTCGTATGATCAGGAGCCTGCTCTGTGCAAACAAGATCCAGAACAGCACACTTCCTATCGTGCCTGCCTTTAATCCCGGTGCCTCGAAGGTAAGAAGGATCGTATGATCTCCCTCTGGCACTTCACATGCAAGGAATCCGATATCGCCGCGGAGCAGTTCCGCTTTTTCTCCATCGATCGTGAGACTCCAGCCTTTTTCATATGGGATCATAAACAGGGCATATCCATCTGCTTCTGCATGGACACTTCCTGTCACAACAGAGTCTTTCTGCGGCGCATCCAGCGTCACGGAAGAATTTTGCTCTGCTGTCTCCTGCTCCTCGGATTTGAGTGTCTGGATCTCAGATGCATCTCCGATCTCCGTTCCATCCTCCAGGGCGATCGCCTCTCCGAGAAGTTCTTCCCTGTTCTCCTCTGTGCAGAGTTCCTTAAGGCTCTCCTCTGAAATATCCTGCGTATAGAAATGCGCTGTCTGTGCATCCAGTACATTCTCATGGATATAAAGACTTCCCACCTGATCCAGCAGCTTATATTTTGTCTCGTCCGGTTCTCCGTTTCCGGAAAGGATGTATTTCACGCCCAGGAAAGCAGCCAGCCAGTTATCGTCCACATTGTTCCAGAACGTATAATGATTGTGATCTGCAAAAAACAGTTCCGGATAACAGGTCTCGACAAATTCTTTGACATTTCCGTTCATGACAGAATTATAAGTCGAAATCCCGCGGTATCCCTGCCCGGAAGAATCCATCGAAACAGTTCCCGAAATATAATCTTTCTCTACACGGTAGAACGTCGGATCATTTTCTTTGAGATAGTTCAGGCAGTCCGCAAGATCGACACGGTACATCTCCCGGAAAAAATCCTGCGGTTTCTCGATCTCTGCGCGGTATTTTATCTCCTTGTCATCAGAAGTCCGCATCTCCTCATAGCGCTGTGTTTCCTGCACCATCACTTCTGCCGGAACATCTGTCTTTTTCATGGTGACGCGGTTCTGATAATTTGTTCCGCCCTCAGAAACCACGTTCACGACAAGCACAACGCCCATAACTCCTAGGATCACATTTCTTATCTGTATATCCTTCAGGAAACAGAGCAGCGTCAGGCAGACGGCTGTCAGAATTCCTGTGACGGTCAGGATCAGGATATTTGTCCTGTATTCCTGGAAACCCGCCTGCTCATATCCGCACCAGTATGCCCAGCCCATGAGGGCAGTCACCGCAAGAATCAGCACAAGGTTCAGCTTGCCGCCTTTTCGCATGTAATCCCACATCCACGCCATCAAAAGCAGAAAGACCGTCATCAGCACAAATGTATAACGCTGTGTCGGCAGTGTGAAGTAATTAAAGACCGTTCCTCCGACCGGGAGTGCAGTTCCGACAAGGATCAGGGCAGCCACTCCATAGAGTACTCTTTTTGCCCGCTTCGTCATGTCTGCTTTTCGGAGGACTGCAAGAAACTGCACATTCAGAAAAACAGCCAGCGTTGAGCAGAAAAGGACTGGATCTTCGTAATAGTTCATCACATACTGCTGCGGTCCTTTTGCCAGTCCGTAACCGTTCTGTAAGTTGCTTGAGAACATTCTCTTGAGCATGGACAGATAAAACTTCCTTGAATATGGCGTAAAACACTGGCGCAGGAAATCAAGGAGCCCTGTTCCGTCGCTTTCCAGTCTGGAAGACACATCCAGGAGAACTTCTGCCATCGGAAGGAACACGACAAGGCTCATTCCCACGCCCATGATCATCTCCGCGCAGCCGAGCAGAAATCTCTGTATCCTCTCTTTCCAGGTAAGTCCGTCCAGCATCAGGATCCGGAAAAGCAGATACAGCCCGGTCGCCGCCAGGCACATGTATGTAAAGTACACGCTGTAGATCCCGCACAGGAATACCATGACCGGAAACAGTGCCTTTCCTTTCTTTTTCTGGATGAACTTCTCACAGAAAAGAAGCATCAGCGGAAAATAGATCACGACCGTTCCAAACTGGTAATGCTGCCCCCACACCAGGAGAAACCCATTCAGCGCATAAGCATAAGACGTGATCATCTTTGACGGCACGCTGAAAGAAAACTGTGACAGAAACCAGTAAAAAGCAAACGCCGCCACCATGATCTTGAGGATCTGAATGACATTGATATACAGAAGCATATGTGCCGGTCCCAGAACAACACCGACTCCATAAAGCAGCATCAGGAACGGATCAAACAGGTTAAAGTTAAACTGGTTGATCCCCAGCCCGTTATTAAAATCCCAGAGAGAAAAGCTGCCGTCCCGCAGATGGTTCACAATGCTGGTATAGTTCATGATGTACTGCTGCCAGGTATCACTTCCGATATCGTTGAAGATCATCAGGTCATTTCCATATAAATAATCCCGGAATATAAAACTACAGCTTGCACTCAGCAGCAGAAATAAAAAACAAAGCGCCCTCACATCAGGGCTTTGACAAAATCCGGACAGCTTCTGCACTGTCCGGATCTTTGAGCTTGATTTCATCTTTTCTTTCATCAGTTTACATAATTTCCTTCAGATAACGTCCAAGAGCATCTTTCCAGTCCGGAAGACGGGTAAATCCATGCTCGTCGAGTTTCTTCTTCTCCATACGGCTGTTGGACGGACGTTTTGCCTTTGCCGGATATTCCGCAGAACTTACCGGGAGGACTTTGACATTCATACCTGCCTGAGCGAAGATCTCTTTTGCAAAATCATACCAGGAAATGTAACCGCCTTCATTTGTTGCATGGTATTTGCCGTACTCTTCTTTTTCCAGCATATCTACAAGAAGTCTTGCAAGGTCGTAGGTGTAAGTCGGTGTACCGATCTGGTCATTTACAACAGTCAGGGTATCATGTGTTTTGCCAAGATTGATCATGGTCTTGATGAAGTTTTTGCCGTTCAGTCCGAATACCCATGCAATACGCACGATGTAGTGCTTCGGAGCATATTTTTCCACGGCAACTTCACCTTCGTATTTGGACTGTCCATAGACATTCAGCGGCTCTACGACCGGATCATCCGGCTCCCACGGGCGGATTCCCTGTCCGTCAAACACATAGTCTGTGCTGATGTATATCATCGGAATGTCGAGTTTTCCACACATCTTTGCAATATTTGCTGTTCCATCCACATTTACTTTGTGGCAGACCTCCTGGTTATCCTCCGCTGCATCCACAGCAGTCCACGCTGCACAGTGGACAACTTTATCCGGATGAACTTCTGAGATCACTTTTTCTACGGCCGCGCTGTCTGTGATGTCCATCTCGGCAACATCAACGCCGACTCCTTCGTAGCCTCTTTTTGCCAGCTCGTTCATTACATCATAGCCAAGCTGTCCTTTTACGCCTGTTACTAATACTTTCATCAGAAAATCCTCCTATATACGTCTCAGTGAAAAATCCTGACTCTTTAAGGTCAGATTTGGATTGTAATACGGATCGCCGTTTCTCAGGATATCCGGCCAGCGTTTCTCAAAGATCTGGATCTCTTTGTTGAAACGTGCCACTTTTTCCGGTGTGTCCTCAAGTCCTCTGGATTTGGATTCGTAGTGATACAGTTCTGCATATGGATTATACACGATCAGGTATCCGGCTGCACGGAGCTTCATACAGAAATCAATATCATTAAAGGCAACGGCAAGTTCTTCTGTCAGACCACCTACCTTATCAAATGCTTCTTTCTTCACCATCATGCAGGCTGCTGTCACCGCACTGTAATCCTGCGCGCAGATGATCCTGTGGCAATAGCCTGTCGTTCCACGAGGCTGGAGCACGAAACAGTGTCCTGCGATTCCACCAAAGCCAATAACTACACCGGCATGCTGGATCGTATCATCCTCATAATACATTCTCGCACCGACTGCACCTACATCACTTCTCATACAGTAGCCAAGAAGTTCTTCCAGACAGTCATCATTGATGATCTCTGTGTCATTGTTCAGAAGCAGGATATACTCGCCCTTCGCAAAGGATGCGCCGTAGTTGTTGATCGCGGAATAGTTGAACTCTCTGTCCCAGTAAACAACATGTGCTTTCGGGTTGGATGCTTCCAGTTCCTTGTAATATGCAAAGGTCTTATCATCTGTACTGTTGTTTTCCACAATGATGTATTCGTAGTTCTGATACGTTGATTTCTTATCGATTGAATCCATGCAGCGTTTCAGATCATCAATATGATCCTTATTCGGAATGATGATGGAGATCAGCGGATCATGGTCACGGATAAATCTTGTTCTGTAAAGTCCCAGGAACTCTCCCTGGTATACTTCCGCATGGATGCCTGTTCTCTCATAATGTGCCTCGATCGCACGTTTTCCTGCCTCAAATGCATACGCCTTGCTCTCCGGATTCTCGGCCGTGGAGTCCTCATGACATCTCCAGTGGTACAGGATCTTCGGGATATGATAGATTTCTGAATGATCTACCGCCTCAATACAGCGGAAAATAAAATCATAATCCTGCGCGCCGTCAAATTCACTGCGGAGAGTACCGACTTTATTAATGATCTCTCTGTCAACCACAAACAGATGGCAGATATAGTTTACGGTACAGAGAAGATCCGGGTTGTAATCTGGTTTGAAATGCGGCTGGAAGAACTTATGTCCATCCATCGACATCTTATCTTCATCGGAATACAGAACACGGATCCTGCGGTCTTTATTCAAAGCCTTGACGCACTCAAACAGTGCATGCGGTGTCAGTTCATCGTCATGATCTGCAAAAGCGATGTAATCCCCCGTTGCGATCTCGATTCCTGCATTGGTATTCTCAGAGATCTGAAGCTGCTGGTCATGAGAAACTACTTTGATACGTTCATCCGATGCTGCAAGCTCCTTAAGGAGTCCTGCGATCGGTGAATCTGCACCGCTTCCGTCAGAAAGACAGAGTTCCCAGTTCGGATAAGTCTGTGCCTTGACGGTATCAACCAGCTGTCTTAAGTATTTCTCAGGGGTCTTGTATAACGGGATCACGATAGAGATTTTTGGCTGAAAGTCGAATTTCTCTCTTCTCTGTTTCTCCAGTTCTTTCTGGCTCGGAAGATGCCTGAGGATCCACTTCTGATATGGAATTTCTCTTGTAGAAGCTGTCTTAACCTTGGCTGCGATTTTGCCCACCAGCGCCACGCTTCCCTGGCTTCTCCAGTAACGTAAGCCTTTTTTGGCATATTTCCCGACCTTTTTGCGAAGGACGACAGTCGGCTGAAGGTGTGCGATATGGACAGACTTCGTATTTCCTGCATAAAAAACAATATAGACAAATTTGCCTGTAAGGTTTGTCAGTTCTACAAAGAATCCTGTCTTATCATGGATCTCTGTCTCCTCATAAAGCTGTTCCACGTCGACACGTTCTGTACGGAGGATTTCTGCTGAAATCTTCTCTTTATTTTCATCAAAGATCTGAATTTTGACCGGTTCAGATGCCACAGCCCATCCACGTACTCTCAGGAAGCCCTGCTGCACCTTTTCTTCTTCGATAAAAAACTGCGGTTTGCCTCTGCGTCGTTCCAGTTCTTTGACCGGAACAGAAAACCAGCAGAAGTTTTTGTCCGGCATATCTGCATAAACGGAAAGTTTCTGAAAGCCTTCCAGCGATTCCGGGAGACGGATCTCAGCCGTGATCCTCTCGCCGCGCATCAGATCAGGATCCTTGAAACGCTCCAGTGCACTGACCATCTCCAGTTTCTTGATCTCTGCCTTTACTTCTGATCCGTCCAGGCAGGCACGCATTCTTGCTTCTTTTGGCCAGGTTCCCTGAAGGATGTAACAACATGGATTCTGAAGATGGAACCTGTCCTTGGTCACTTCAAAAATTTCTCTTGCCATAATCTATATCCAACCTCATTTCTCAGTCTTCTCTCAGGGAACAGTCCCCTTCTGTCACAGAAAGATTCGGGCTGTAATACGGGTCCTCCATCTCAAGCTGCTGCGCCCATTTCTCCTGGAATCTCTTTACTTCTTTGTCAAAGCGGAACTGTTTTTCCGGTGTATCTTCCAGTCCTCTTGATTTTGATTCATAGTGATACAGTTCTGCATACGGTGTAAAAATGATCTTCTTTCCTGCCGCACGGAATTTCATGCACAGATCGATATCATTAAATGCCACCTGGAAAGTCTCATCAAGACCGCCCACGGCATCAAAATCGGATTTCTTTACCATCATGCACGCCGCTGTCACCGCACTGATCTCCTGCACGCTGATCATACGTCCAAAATAGCCCGGGTCTTCTTTCGATGCACGGCACATGATATGGCCTGCGATGCCTCCAAGTCCCAGGACAACACCCGCATGCTGGATCGTATCATCCGGGTAATAAAGCTTCGCTCCCACAGCCGCCACGTTTTCCTGCTGGCAGTTCTGGAGCATTTCTTCCATCCAGTCCGGTGTCAGGATCTCCACATCGTTGTTCAGGAAAAGAAGATACTCTCCCTTCGCTTCCTTCGCAGCGAAATTGTTGATCGCGGAATAGTTGAATTCTTTTTCCCAGGTCAGTACCCTCGCCTTCGGATAACGGTCCGGGAGTTTTCTGTAATATTCAAAGGTTTCTTCCTTCTCGCTGTTGTTCTCTACGATCAGGATCTCATAATTGCGATATGTTGATTTCCGTGTCATGGAAAACAGGCACAGCTCCAGATCATCTGTATGATCTTTGTTCGGAATAATGACAGAAATAAGTGGATTTCCCTGAACCTTCACATGGCTTCGATACCAGCCAGGACGTTCTGTCATCTCCACCTTCGCATCGATGCCCAGTCTCTGGTAATGCTCACGGACGGCTTTTCTTCCTGCTTCATATGCGTATGCCTTGCTGGAAGGATCTGCCGCTGTGGAGTCCATGTGGCATCTCCAGTGATACAGCACTTTCGGGATATGCGTGATCTTCTGCGCCTTTTCGCAGCAGCGTAAGATAAAATCAAAATCCTGCGCGCCGTCAAATTCAGACCGGAGAAGTCCCGTTTCGTCTGTCAGGCTTTTTTTCACAACAAAAATATGACATATATAGTTGTTTTCCCTCAGACGGAACAGGTTAAAGTCAGGTTTGAAATTCGGGTCAAAGTAATGCCGGCCGTCCATGCTGACCTTATCCTCATCGGTATAAAGCACATCGGCACCTGTATCGTTGATCGCTTTGACGATCTCATAGAGAGCATCCGGTTCCAGGGTGTCATCGTGATCGCAGAGCATAAGATACTCGCCTGCTGCCAGCGCGACCGCCTCATTTGTGTTGGCGGAGATCCCGCCATTCTCTTCCAGCTTGCGGTAAACAATACGTTTCTCTCTGCCGTAATGCTTCTCAATGAATTCTTTTGCCTTGTCATCCGGGCTTCCGTCTGCCAGACAGAGCTGCCAGTTCTCATAGGACTGTCTGCGGACAGACTCCAGCAGTTCCTTAAGATAAGGAAGCGGTGTGCAGTACAGCGGAATCACAATGCTGATGAGCGGCTTCTGTGCAAAAGCAGAATGTTTCTGCCTGCGAAGGGTTCTCTTATCCACCTTATGGCGCGCAAGCCATGCTTCATATCCACCTTCTGCCACACTCTCTTTGCCAAAAAGCCTGCTTAAGAATCCTTTTGGTTTATTTTGTTTCCGAAGTTCCTCGATGTCAATCGTATATGTTTTGGTGACAGAATCACCACAGAAATGAAGAATGATCTCTCCGCCTTTGATCTCCGGAAGCGCCGCAGAGATCCGGAATCCGATCTCCTGCGTCTTATATTCCTCATCAAGATTCCTTCTCTCGACCACATCCGGTCTGCGTCCTCTGCTGATCCGGCAGTCCAGAAGTGATGCATCCTCCTGATGTACCGTCACTTCCACGCTTCCTCTCTGATCAACGACCCATCCCTGGATCTCCAGCATCGTATCATACAGGATCTCAACACGGTCCAGATGATATTCCACAAGATTTTCTTTGATCAATTCATCCAGTTCGTCTGCACTGATCTCCCAGATACTGACACGTTCTTCCCCGTCGCGGAGAAAAAGTTCCAGACTCTGATATTTCTCTGCCAGTTCTTTTCCGTTATTCACCTTATCCGTCTTATAATCCAGCACAACCAATCCATCCGGTTCTTCAAAATAAGCATCTATGATTCCCTGTATCAGGATCAGTTCCCCGTCTTCTTCCTCCGGATACAGCTCTTTTGCATTAATTCCAAGTACAAACGGCTGTTCTCTCCAGAGCTTCTGATTTCTGTCTGCTTCCTGCATCCGTTTTCCCGAATCACATTGCAGAAATCTCAGAATATCTGTCCAACGGACACATGCTGCCGCCTCTTCTTCTA
>ERZ773200.2013-NODE-2013-length-15638-cov-7.738369_pt1 | contig 15638 bp, 10 predicted proteins | sample MGYA00581008_ERZ773200 | MGnify/ENA primary metagenome ERZ773200 (study PRJEB29015, sample SAMEA2737770) | human gut metagenome | biome: human gut; feature: human-associated habitat; material: faeces | place: China | collected 2012 ... | reverse complement strand
AACACCCCGGGCGGATATGGAATCCGCCCCTACGGCGTAGGGGTCGATGCTTGCATCGACCCGAAAGGCCGCCGCGTCCCCCTTTCCCCCAACATCATCCAATAAGGAGCTATTGTATCATGGGACTTTTCACGCGCAATTTTGATAAACCCGGTCCGGGCGTATCGCCCGACGCCCCCCGCAAAAAGGGCGCTGCCCGCTTTTTTGAGATTTTGGGCCGCGACTTCTCCACCATCTGGCTGGCCGGCATACTGGCGATGCTCGGCGGTCTGCCGTTTGCCGTCGGTGTCTGGTTCGCCGTCGAGACCCACTCTTTGGTCCCGCTCGTCATCGCGGGCGTGCTGGGCGGCATGATCGCCGCGCCGCAGATCGTCGGCCTGAACGACACGATCCTGCGCACGCTGCGCGACGAGCCCGGCTACTGGTGGGAGACCTACCGCCGCACCTGGAAGCGCAACCTGAAGGAATCCCTGCTGCCCGGCGCTGTCTGCGGCCTGCTGCTGGCCATGGAGCTTTTCTCACTCTGCCACATCGACATTGCCAGCGGGCAGGTGGCCATGATCACCGTGCTGGTCGCCCTCATCCTGCTGGCCGGCATTGCCCAGTACCTCTACGTGCAGGTCGCGCTGCTTGACCTGTCCTTCGCCGGACTGTTGAAGAACTCCCTCATGCTGTTCCTGGGCTACCTGCCCCGCAGCGGCCTGGGCCTGCTGTGGCAGCTGCTGTACTGGGGCGCTGTGGCGCTGTTCTGGCCGATTTCCAGCTTTGTGCTGATTTTAACCAGCCTGTGGCTGCCCTGCCTGCTGAGCCTGATGGCCATTTACCCCGCACTGGAAAAGAGCTTTGACATCGAGAAAAAAATCAAGGCCATCCGTGAGGCCCAGCTCCACGGTGACGACGACCAGTAATTTTACCGCGAGGGACGCACTGCGTTCCTCTTTTTTTGTTGCGAAAGCGCCGCAAAAAGGGTATAATGTCATAATAGGCTTATTGTCTGCAAGAGGAGGCGGCTGCGTGAAAATTCTGCTGATACACTGTCATTACCGGCTGCCCGGCGGCGAGGACGCCGTCTTTGCCGCGGAGCGCACCCTGCTGGAGCAGCACGGCCACACCGTCGTCGTCTATGAGCGCAGCAATGAGGAGGCCGCCCACGGCGCGGCTAAGGCGCTGCTGCCCTTTCGCGCCGTCTGGAACCGCCGGGCCGCCCGCGACGTGCGGAATATCATAGAACAGCAGCACATCGACGCCGTCCACATCCACAACACGCTGCTGCTCCTCAGCCCTGCCGTCGTGCGCGCCGCCAAAAAATGCGGCGTGCCGGTGGTGCTGACGCTCCACAACTTCCGCCTGTTCTGCCCGAACGGCATCTTACTGCGGGACGGACGGGTCTGTGAGGACTGCCCGCACCACGGCCTGCACTGCGCACTGCGGCACCGCTGCTACCGCGGCAGCCGGGCGCAGACGCTCGTCGTCGTGGCCGCCTACTGGCTGCATCGGGTGCTGGGCACATGGCGCGGCATCGCCATCACCACCCCCACCGAGTTTGACCGGGAAAAGCTGCTGGAATTCAATAAGATCCATCCCACCTTCGACGAAAATCGCCTTGTCGTCAAGCCGAACCCCGTGACCGTGCCCACCGGCCCCGTCACCCCCTGGGAGGAGCGCAAGCGTCAGTTCGTCTTTGCGGGCCGCTTGGAGGAGCTAAAGGGTCTGCGCACCGTCATTGAGGCATGGCGCATTCTGGGCAGGGACGCACCGCTGCTGCTTGTGGCCGGGGACGGCCCGCTGGCCGACTGGGCCAAAGCGCAGAATCTGCCCAAGGTGCAATTCGTCGGCCAGCTTCCGCGGGACGCGCTGCACCGCCTGATGGCCGAAAGCCGCGCCGTCGTCGCCGCCAGTCTCTGCTATGAGAGCTTTGCCCTTGTCCCGGCGGAGGCCCACGCGCTGGGCACGCCGGTGCTGGCCAGCGGCATCGGCAATGTCGGGGCGTCTGTGCGGCCCGGGTTTGACGGGCTGTGCTTTGCCCCCGGCGACCCCGCCGCGCTGGCCGGGGCTGTCCGCGCCATGAGCGCCATGCAGTTTGACTGCACGGCCATCGCCAACGCCACCCGCCGCCGCTTCAGCGCCGAGGAAAACTACAAGACCCTGCTAAAACTATACGGCCGCCGCGCCGCCGAGGAAGTATCATGAACCAGTTTTACCGCGCCCTGCACATGCCGCCCAAGCGGCTGCTGCGCAAAGTCATGGGCGAAAAAGAAATCTACACCATCGCCGTGCGCCCCCGCCCCACTGCCGAGGGCACCGAGCCGCTGCCCGCTCTGGAAGTCGGCCCCTACACCCTGCTGCCCGGGCGGGAGGGCTGGTGGTTTGCCGACCCGCTGCTCTACCACCGGCGCGGCAAGCGCTGGCTGTTCGCCGAGGCGATGGACCTCTCCACCGGCAAGGGCCGTCTCGAGGTCTGCGAGCTGCACGACGACGGCACCGCCGACGGCTGGCGCGTCGCGCTGGAAGAAGATTTCCACCTGTCGTTCCCGATGGTCTTTGACTGGAACGGTGAGGTCTGGATGATCCCCGAGACCGGCAGCGACCACAGCCTGCGGCTCTACCGCTGCAAGACCTTCCCCACCCAATGGGAGCTGGTGCAGCGCTTTCCCACGGACGAGGAGCTCTGCGACACGATTTTGCTGGACCGCCGCGCCGAGGCCCTGACCCTGCTTTGCAGCGAGACCCGCCCCGACAACCAGCTCTATGTGCGCTACCGCCGCTACACGCTGCGCCACGCCGTACAGGAGACCGCCGCCGTCCCGCTGCCTGCCGAGGACACGCTGCCCGCCGCGCCCGGCCCGTTTGAGCTGCTGCCCGATGAAGCCTACAATCTGCAGCACCGCGACTTTGACCTTGTCAGCCGCAACGCCGGGCCGTTTTTCCTGCTGGGTGAGCAGATCATCCACCCCACCCAGGTCAGCACCACCGTGGACTACGGGGTCTATCTGCAGTTTCTCGCTCGCCGCGGCAGCTCGGAGGTACCTCTCTGCGCCGCCACGCCGCAGAACGTCGAGATCACCGGCCTTGCCCCCGCGGACATCATCGGCATCCACACCTACTGCCGCGATGACGTTTTAGAGATCATCGACGCAAGGTATCTGACAAGGCTGCCGAAGATTGAGACAGCCGTCGAAACCGTTTCCGAAGCAAAACCGTAAAAAATCGTGCTCTGTAGGGGCGAACATGGTTCGCCCGCCAACCTGACGCCGCATCGATTTTCCGGGAAGGCTGCGCACATAGCAAACGGCCACGGGCGAACCATGTTCGCCCCTACGGTCTCTATACCCCAAAAGAGGTAATCATCCATTCATGAAAACCATCGTCATTCCGCAATTTTACCGCGGGCCGTCGGGCCAGAAGGGCCTGTATAACCGGCAGGAGGTCGGCCTGGCCCGCGCCTTTGCCGCGCTGGGCTGCCGCGCCGTCGTGCTCTACCCGGAGCCGGGCGCTAAAGCCCCCCGGATCGAGACCCCGGAGCCAAACGTAAAAATCTGCTATATGCCCGCCGTCGCCTTCGGCGTGCAGGCATTTTATAAAAGCTGGCAGATCCTGCTCGACGAGCATGCCGACGCCGTCCACGTCATGGGCGACAACTCCCTCGGCGTGCCGGGGCTGTACCGCTTCTGCCAAAAGCACGGCATCCTGTTTTACAGCCAGCTCGGTGCGCTGAAAAGCACCTCCAACCACGCCGCCGTGCGCAGGGTCATGGATCTGCTGCTGCGCCGCAATCTGGCGGTATACCGCAAAACGCCCACCTACGCCAAAACCCCCGCCGTCGCCGCCGAGCTGGAAAGCCTCGGCGTGCCCTGCGCGGGGCTGATGCCCGTCGGGCTGGACACCGCCATCATCCCGTCCATCCCCAACAACCGCACCGAGATCCGCCGTGCGCTCAAAATCGACGAGCACGCGCGGGTGTTCATCTTTGTGGGCCGCCTTGACCCCTACAAGCAGCCGCTCGACCTTGTGCCGCTTTTGCAGGCCGCGCCGGACTGGTACGCCATCATCATCGGCCGGGGCTCACTGGGCGATGAGCTGACCCGCCGCCTGACCGACGCGGGCTTACTGGACCGCTGCCGCCTGATCCCGCAGCTGCCCAACGAGCAGGTGCACGTTTATTATCATGCTTGCGACGCTTTTGTGAACCTGAACCCGAATGAGATTTTCGGCATGAGCTTGCTGGAGGCCATGTACGCGGGCTGCCCGCCGGTGGCGCGCCACGCCCCCGGCCCCGACCTTATCATTGAGAACGGCATCAGCGGCCTGCTGTGCGGCACCGTGCCCGAGCTGGCCGCAGCGCTGGACAAAACCACCGCCGCCATGGGCCACGCCGCCCAGAGCCGCGTGAACGAAAACTTTCTGTGGCAGAACAGTGCCGAGCTGGCCCTGACCCTGCTGCCCAAAAAGGGAAAAGCCAATGGATAACGACAATCCTCTTTTGCAGAAGGCCGCCGACCTCTACCGCGGTCTGCGCTTTACAATGAAATACCGCGGCGTGGACATCCTGCCCGCCGCTGCCGGCAATGACCTGGCGCGCGACCTGCTCGAGAGCGGTCAGCCGTTCCTGTTTGGCCGCTGCGGTGCCACCGAGATGCGCACCGTGGCCGACTGGCTGCAAAACGGCGGGCACAACTTCACGGACCGCACGCGGGCGGACATTCGGAATCTGTCGGGCGTCTTTCCCACCGATGATGCCACGCTGGACAAATTCTGCCGTCTCTACGTCAAGACTGCGCAGAGCGCAGAGCTGCTCGCCCTCTGGAACGTCGGGGCCGAGCGGGAGGTCATCCGCGGCTGTGACGCGACCCGCTTTACCGAGCTGCGCGCCTTGGAGCCCTACTACCACGCCCGCCCGTGGAGCGCCGCCCTCGCGGGCAAACGGGTGCTCGTCGTGCATCCGTTCCGCCGCACGATTTTAGCCCAGTATGAAAAGCGCACCCAGCTGTTTCCCGGCAAAGACGTGCTGCCGGAGCTTGCCTGCCTGACGGTCATTCAGGCCGTGCAGGGTCTGGGCGGGCAGGATACCGGCTACGTCAGCTGGTTTGACGCCCTGACCGAGATGGAGCGCCGGATGGACGCCGCCGACTACGACGTCGCCATCGTCGGCGCAGGGGCCTACAGCCTGCCGCTGGCCGCCCACGCCCGCGACACCGGCCACGCCGCCATACAAATGAGCGGTGCTACGCAGCTTTTGTTTGGCATCAAGGGCAAGCGCTGGGACGACCACCCCGTCATTTCCAAGCTCTACAACCCCGCCTGGGTCCGTCCCGACGAGACCGAGGGAATCAGCAATAAAGAAAAGGTCGAGGGCGGGAGTTACTGGTAATTTTTCAGATAATAGATAAGAGATAATAAAAAATGTGCGCCGTTAGACGGCGCGTCTTAAAAAGCCTGCCCGTAGGGGCCGGACATGTCCGGCCCTCAACCTTCCCTGCCTATCGCTTTATCCTTATATTATATTCCCCTGTGGTTAAAATTGCGGCGCGCGTCGCCGCTCCACTTCTATTATCTTTTCTCTCTTATCTTTTATTTTTTCCGGAGACCACCATGAAAATCTTAATGATCAGCAACCACCTCGGCGTGCAGAGCGGCGTACAGCGGTATGTCCAGAATCTGCTGCTGCACCTCGATACCGCCAAATACCGCGTCACCCTTTTCGTCGGTCAGTGCCCGCCGGATCAGGCCAGCACGGCCCCGGCGCTCGAGGCTCACGGCGTCGAGATTCTCGCCGTGCCGGACAACAAAAAGGACCGCATCCGCGCCCTGGCCGCCCACCTGCGCACCCATAAGGACTACGACATCATCCACTACCACACGGCCAGCAAGATCGGTGCCCCGGTCTGCGGCATGATGCGCGCACTCTGCCCCCGGGCTAAAATCGTGGTGCACAGCCACATCGTCTACCCGCCCATGACGCTGACCTGGCGCGCCGCCCATCTGGTGTACCAGCTGTTTGCGGACTACTTCCTCGGCTGCGGCGTCGCGGCGGGGCGGTTCGTGTTCGGTGACCATATCGACGCTAAGCCGAACTTTTCCGTGGCCTGCAACGCCGTGGATGCCGGGCGCTTTCACCCGGATGCCGCCGCCCGCGCCGCTACCCGCGCCGCCTGGGGCATTACCGACACGGACCGGCTGGCCGGGTTCGTCGGGCGGCTGAACCACCAGAAAAATCCGCTTTTCCTGATGGAGGTCTTTGCCGCGATGGCCGCGCAGGACCCGCATTGGAAGCTGCTGCTCGTCGGCACCGGCGAGATGGAGCCTGAAATGCGCGCTGCCGCGGCCCGCCTCGGCCTGACAGACCGCGTCATCTTTGCGGGCGTGCAGAGCGATGTCCCCGCCTTCATGAACGCCTTTGACCTGTTTCTGCTGCCCAGCAACTTTGAGGGCAGCCCCGTCACCCTGGTGGAGGCGCAGGGCTGCGGCGTGCCGTGCCTGGCGTCCACCAACGTGCCCGACGACGGCTCGGTGACCGACCTTGTGCATTTTCTGCCGCTGGCCGCGCCGCTGACCGACTGGGCCGCCAAAGCCGAGGCCATCGCCGCCCACGGCGACCATGACGACCACTGGGCCGCGCTCTCCGCCGCCGGGTACGAGCTGAAAACCGCTGCCCGCCGCATGGAGCAGCTGTACGACAAACTGGGAGGACACGCATGATCTACGCCGAACTGGCCGGGGGCCTCGGCAACCAGATGTTCATCTACGCCTTCGCGCGGGCGCTGGGTCTGCGCTGCGGCGAGCCCGTCACCCTGCTGGACCGGCAGGACTGGCGCGACGGTGCCCCGGCGCACACGGTCTGCGCGCTGGACGCACTGAACATCTCGCCGGACGTCAAAATCATTGCCGACGCGGGCTTTGCCAAGGCACACCTGCCGCGCCGGAACGCCGCCAAGGCGCTGATGATCAAGTACGAGCAGCGCCGCGGCCTGATGGCCCGCGACTGGCACAGCTTTGAGGCTGCCGCTGCCCCGCTGCTGAACGCCGTCGGCCTGCACTTTGCCACCGACGGCTACACCCCCGCCCGCCGCGGCCACGCCCGCGATTTCCTCGCGTGGGGGTACTTCCAGAGTGAGCGCTACTTTGCGGATTTTGCCCCTATTATAAAGGAAGAGCTGCGTGCAAAAGCCGCCCCCGCCGGGCCCTATGCGGCGCAGATCACCGCCGCCGCGTACCCTGTCTGCGTCCATCTGCGCCGTGGCGACTACCAGAAGCCCGAGAACGCGATCTTACAGGTCTGCACGCCGGACTACTACGCCCGCGCTGTCGCAGCGGTCAGGGACGAACACCCCGACGCTGCGCTGTTTGTCTTTTCCGACGACATCGACTGGGCGCGGGAGCATCTGGACACCGCTGGTCTGCCCGCCGTGTTCCTGCCCCGCGGCGAGGCCGTCGCCGACCTGGCCTTCATGCAGCTCTGCCACGGCTTTGTCCTGAGCAACTCCACCTACAGCTGGTGGGCGCAGTACCTCGCCCCCGCCCCCGATAAACAAACCTGGGCGCCGGATAAATGGTATGCGCACACGAAGAAAACGGCCTTGTATCAGGACGGATGGCAGCTTATAAAGACTTCCCCCCTCGGGGCTGCGCCCGCAGGCGCGTGTCGGAGTGCAACCGCCGTAGGCGGCACTTGGCACGGAGACTGAAGCTGTCACCGCAGGCGACTGATGAGGGCAAACCTCGCCATCATCACCCGCTAACAGCTTGCAGCGCACACTCTTTCCTCATCCGGCCCTTCGGGCCGCCTTCCCTCCTCGGGGGAAGGCTTTATAGCAAGGAGACACTTATGCCTCTCTTTTCCATCATCATCCCCGTCTACAACGTGCAAAACTACCTGTCCGCCTGCGTCAAAAGCGTGGTCGAGCAGCCCGGCCCGCGCGACTGGGAGTGCATCCTTGTGGACGACGGCTCCACCGACCAAAGCGGCGCGATGTGCGACGCCCTCGCCGCCGAGCTGCCCGGCCTAAAGGTCATTCACCGGGAAAACGGCGGCCTTGCCGCGGCGCGCAACACCGGCCTCAAGGCCGCCACGGGCGACTGGCTGCTGTTTCTCGACAGTGACGACGCCATGGCCCCCGGCCTGCTGGCGCAGCTGCGCGGTGCGCTGGCCGCCCACCCGGACTGCGACTGGTTCATCGGCAGGCATCTCGAATGGCAGCCCGACGGCACGCTGACCCCGCACGACGGTCTGCATCTGGTGCCCGGCCCGTTTGCCAGCAGCGACTACGCCGCGCGGCTGAAGGCCCTGTACACTGCCGGGCACTGGTCGGTCTGGAAATACTGCATCCGGCGGTCCTTTTTGGAGCAGGCCCGCGTCCGCTTCCTGCCGGACTGCGTCTGGGCCGAGGACTGGCCCTTTGACCTTGAGCTGCTGCTGCACTGCGACAGGCTCTACTTTCTGGACACGGTTTTCACCCACTACCGCGTCGGACGGCAGGGCAGTCTTTTGACAGATGCCAAAAATCTGCCCAAACGCTTTCGGGGCCTTGCCGCCGCACAGCGCCGCCTGGCCAGGCTCTCCGCCAACGGCACGGCGGACGCCGCGGCCTACGCCGCCATGCAGGATGCCGCTGCAGACGTTTTCTGGCCGCAGGCCCGCACGGCAACGGTCAGGGACGCCGCCATCCGCAAGGCCTGCCTGCCCTATATCGAGCAGCTGCGCCCGCTCTACCCCCACGGCACCGAGGTCCGCACCCGCCGCGACTGGCGGCTGTTCCAGTGGATGATGCAGACCTTCGGGCCGAAATTTACCCTGTGGGCGGCGAGCCGCCGCTAAAGGCTTCCCCCAAGGGGCTGCGCCCGCAGGCGCGTGTCGAAGCGTAACCGCCGTAGGCGGCTCTTGACGCGGAGACTGAAGCTGTCGCCGTAGGCGACTGATGAGGGCTAACCTCGCCATCACCGCCCATGAACGGCTTACAACTCATACTCTCCCCTCCTCCGGCCCTCCGGGCCGCCTTCCCCCTCGGGGGAAGGCTTTTGTGAAAGGAACTGCCTTGCGTACCAAACGTACCTTACTGAATATGGCCTACGCCCTCGGGTCCAGTCTGCTGCTTCTGCTGCTGGGCCTCGTCACGCGGCGTCTGCTCGTCGATAACTTCGGCCCGCAGATCACCACGGCATCGCAGGTCGTCAGCCAGCTTTTCAACTTTTTCTCCATCGCCGAGTTCGGCGTTGGCAGCGTCATAAGTTATCGTCTCTACGAGCAAATCGCCGCCAAAAACGAGGAAAAGATCAGCAAGTACATGTCGATGTACAAGTGGGCCTACCGCGTCGTCGGCCTGGTCATTGCGGGGCTGGCGCTCATCGGCGCGGCGGCCCTGCGGTGGATCATGCCCGACGTGCCCGCCGCCACGGCATACACGGTCTACGGCCTGAACGTCGTTTCAACGCTGTGCAGTTATTTTCTGATAACCCGCCGCCTGATGTACACCTGCACCCAGCAGGGCTACCGCTGCACCCAGATCGACTTCTGCTGCAACGTGCTGACGAGCCTTGCCAAAATTGCCGTGTCGCTGTGGTTCCCCAACTACGTGCTCTATTTCAGCGTGACGATCTTCTTCAACGTCACGGCCAACCTGCTGATTGCCCGCCGCTTCAGGAAGGATTTTCCCTACGTACACGACGTTAAGGTCACGGTCAATGACTTTAAAGACCTCGGCATTTTCCACGATCTGCGGTACTTTCTGGTGCACCGCCTGTCCAACACCATCTACGGCTCGTCCGACACCATCGTGACCTCCCGCCTGGGCGGCTCGACCCAGACGACGTTTTTAGGCAACTACAACACGATCTCGACCTCCGCCACAGACCTCGGCAACAAGGTTATGGACAGCTTCGCCGCGGCCATCGGCAGCATCGTCTACGACAAGTCCGCCGCCGCCAACGACCACGACAAGCAGGTGTTCTGGGGCATGGACCTGTTCAGCTACCTGTTTGCCAGCTTCGTAGCTACGGCGTATTTCTGCCTGTTCCAGCCGTTCATGGCATCCTGGATGGGCGAAAAATGGCTGCTGCCGCTGGGCTTCGTGCTTGTGTTCTGCTTAAATGAGTACGTCGGCTGGAACCACCGGATGCTCGGCAGTTACCGCGCCGTCCTCGGCCATTTTGAGGACGACCAGTGGTTCATGGTCGCGTCGGCCACGGTCAATCTGGCGCTCAGCTTTATCCTGTTCCCGCTGTTCGACATCACCGGTGCACTGATTGCCACCGTCGTTGCCCACTGCATCATGTGGGCCGGGCGTATCCGGGTCGTGTTCCGCCAGTATATGCGCGGCGGGCTCGGGCATTATCTCGGCGTGCAGGCGCTGCATCTGGTCACGCTGGCCGTCTGCATGGGCGGCAGCTACGCGCTCTGTGCCCGGATGCCCGGCGGCTGGCTCGGCCTTGTGCCGCGGATTCTCGTCGTCCTCGTCGTGCCCAACGCCCTGAACCTCGCCGTCTACGGCTGGGGCAAAGATGCCGCCTACCTGCGCCAGTACGCGGGCAAGGTGGCCAAGAAGCTGCTGAAAAAGTGACTCCCCTTCTTGGCCCCCTCTGGGAGGGGGCTCCGCCCGCAGGCGGTGGGGGAGAGAGCCTTCCCACAGCCGGGTGTTTCGTCTCGGCAAGGCTCTCTCCTTCACAGAGCAAATCAAATACAACGGTGATCTTATGAAAACTCTCGCCATCCTGTATATCTGCACCGGCCCCTACGCGGTGTTCTGGCATGATTTTTACCCCAACTTCAAGGCAAATTTCCTGCCTGACTGTGACCGCACCTTCTACGTTTTTACCGATGCAGCGCATATTGACTATGAGGACGCCCCCGACGTGCGCCGCATTTATCAGAAGGCCCTGCCCTGGCCGCAGAGCACGATGCTGCGCTTTGACGCCTTCCTCGGCCAGGCCGACGCGCTGCAGGGCTATGACTACCTGTTCTTTGCCAACGCCAACCTGCACTGCACCCGCGTCATCCGCGCCGACGAGCTGCTGCCCGACCCCGCCGCCGGGCAGAGCCTGACCGCGGTCTGCCACCTGCCCTACTATGGCAAAAATCCGATTTTCCACCCCTATGACCGCAGCGGCAAAAGCCGGGCGTCCATCCCGTACAGCTGCGGGCAGTATTACGTGGCGGGCGGGCTGAACGGCGGCACAGCGGCGGCCTATCTGGCCCTGTGCCGCGAACTGAAAAAACGCACGGACGAGGATCTGCAAAACAACGTCATTGCGCGCTTTCACGATGAAAGCCAGCTCAACCGCCTGGTCGCAGAAACGCCCGAAAAATTCCGCATCCTGCCGCCCGACTACTGCACGCCGGAGGAAACGCCCACCGGGCATGAGGCCATTCTTGTGCTGCAAAAAAGCCGCTGCATCAACGTGGAAAGCGTCAAGGGCGCTGCCAAGCCGCAGAATTTTATCCAGCGCAAGTGGGAGGCGTTCCGCCTGAACTGGCTGCCCTATCTCTGGCTGGCGCGCGACACGCTGCTGCGCCGCCGCATTGATTTTAAAAACGATCTATGAGCCATACCAAAAAACCGACAATTGAAAAAATCATCCTTGCCCTGCTGGGCCTGCTGGCGCTGGCCGCGCTCGTCCGCACAATGTTCCTGGGGCTGGAGATCGACGAGGAGTACGCCCTGTCCCTCGGCTTCCGCCTTGTGCGCGGTGACCGGCTCTTTTACTCGATGTGGGAGCCGCACCAGCTGGCCGCCCTGCCGCCCGCTTTGCTCATCGGCCTGTTTACCGCCGTCGCGGGCACGACCACCGGCGTGCTGTTGTTTGTGCGCGGCGCTGTGCTGGCTGTCAAGCTCGCGCTGGCTGTCTGGTTTTACCGCAGCCTGCGCGTGGCCCTCGGGGGGCGCTGCGCCTATCTGCTGGCGCTGGCCGTGCTGGCCTTCACGCCCAAGTGGTTTTTGGGGCCGGACTACGTCAGCCAGCAGTTCCACTTTACGCTGGCGGCGTTCCTGTTTTTGTACGGCTACTACGCGCCCGGCCCGCGGCAGTACCGCGGTCTGTGGCGGGTCGCGGCGGGCGGCGTCTGCGCCTGTCTGAGCTTCCTCGCCTACCCGCAGACCCTCGCTGCCGCGCCGGTGCTGATGCTGGCACTGCTCCTGCTGGGCCGCGGCAGTGCCGACAAATGCCGCGGTCTCTGGGTATTTGTGCTGACCTGTGCCGTCTGCGGCGGTGCGTTTGTCGTGTATGTTTTGCAGGGCATGGGCTTTGATTTCGCCGCCCTGCTCGCACGCGCCGACCTGATTTTACACGACCCACAGTATGATTTTACTACAGCGGACCGTCTTGCCATGCTCCGCTCCCAGCTTTCCGCCGTCATCGGCAACTGCTGGCTGTCGGCCCTGGCCGGTGTGGCGCTGGCCGCCGCCGGGATGCTCTTTGGCGAGCGCCGCGGCTTTGCCCGCAGCCTTGAAAAGGCGCTTTGGTACACAGCGTTCTTCCTCTCTCTCTGGTGCACGGCCTACTGCCTGCGCGCGCAGGAGCTGGATTTCCGCTACATGTGCCCGGCGTTCGCGCTGGCCGGCGGCTGGACGTTCTGGTGTGACCGGCGCGAGGCCGGCCACCGCCCCCTGCGCCGCCTGCTGTTCTGGCTGGGCTGGCTGCCCGGCATAGCGGCGTACCTGTTTATCCTGCGCTCCACGCTGATCGCGCTGCCAACGACCTTTATGTACCTGTTCTGGCCCGCGGTCTGCGGAACGGCAGCGCTGCTGCTCAAGCCCCGCCCGACCCGACGGCACCGCGCCGCGGCGGCATTGCTGGCAGCCGGGCTCCTGCTGGCCTGTGCCGTGCCGAAGCTCTGCCTTGTGCTGGAGACCGGCTGGCACTGTGAGCCGATCACGGCCATCCAGCCCGAAAGGATCACCCGCGGCCCCGCCGCCGGGACCTGGGCCGACACCAAGGCCGCCGACATGCAGGAATGCCTGTATGAAGCCCTCGCCCCCTATGCGGGCAAGAGCGTGCTCCAGGCCATCGGTGAGCAGCACGGCCTCGGCTTTCTGATGGCAGACGGCACGCTGACCGTCGCCCAGGCGTCCGTCATCTCGGGCACCGACAGCGACCCGCGTTTTGAACAGTACTATGCGCTTTTGCCGGAGAAGCAGCCCGACGTCATCCTCTACGATGATGCCGAGGTCCGCGACATGGCCGAATTCCACGCCTGGATCGAGCAGCACTTTACCATCACAGACCGCTACACCGTGCAGCACGGCACGGCCAGTCTGCAGGTGCTCGTCGTCGGGTAATTTTGCGGAATTTTACAACCGGGAACGGTTGTCATCCTGCTTTCGGATGTGGTATACTGTTATCAAATCGTCATACTTTCAAGGAGGCGCCCCCATGGGCCTGATTACCGCCATCCAGAACAAAACCGAACAAGCCCGCGCAAAGGAACGCATCCGCCCGCTGCTGGAGAGCCGCATGATGCGCGACATCCTGCTGGAGATCGGCCAGCGCGGCACCGAGAAGCTCGACCCCCAGAGCGTGCCGCTGGATCAGCGCCCACTTGCATCGAAGCGCGCCGCCGAGTGCGGCACCGCGGGATTGCAGCAGAGCGTCATCCGGGAGATCGTCCTGGACGAGGCCGCCATCACGCTGTTTGCCGGCAGCGACGAGGTGCCGTTCCTCTACGGCGACTACAATTACGAGACCATCGACGACACCGATTGTCTGCCCGCCGTAGCACAATATCTGGTGCAGCACCTACTGGGGTACTACAACATCACCCGGACATTCTACTCTGTCCCCAAGCACAACGGACGCAGCGTGACCGAAAAGACCCGCCAGGTCTTTATCAAGCGCCACCACGAGGACACCCCCTTCGACCCCCAGCCCACCAAAAAGCAAAAGCTATTTTAAACCCAAAACACGCTCCGCAGTTCATTTTGAACCGCGGGGCGTGTTTTACATTCTGTAGGGGCGAGCATTGCTCGCCCGCAGGAGGTGTGCGTCAGCGGAAGCCCTCCGGGTCGATGACGAGCATCGCCCCCTACAGCCGTAGGGGCGGATTCCATATCCGCCCGGGCGCTGTTCCACTGCCGCAAACGGCGCGGGCGGGCAGTGCCCGCCCCTACAGGGTTCCCTCCTGTTTACCCTGCTCTCCCCATCGCCAGCACCGCCACCGTTATGTCATCCTGCTTGGCCCCGGCGCGGCGGACGGCGGCGTCAGCTACGGTCTCGGCGGCCTGCTTCGGCGTATGGCCCAATTTGGCGCAGAGCTGCAATTGCTGCATCAGCCAGTCGCTCCCGTCGGTCAGCGCACCGTCGCTGACCAGCACGACCCAGTCCCCGGCGTCCAGCGCAAATGTCGTGCTCCGTCCCACCAGACTGTCCAGCACCCCCATGGGCAGGCTTGCACCGTCCAGCATCCGCGGCACACCGCCGCGCACCAGAAAGCTCGGTGCGGCGCCCGCTTTGAACAGCCCGGCCCGCCCGGTGTACAGGTCCACCGTCAGCAGGTCCAGCGTCGCCCCGGCCTCCTGCTCGGCTCCCTTCAGGCCGAGCGCCACGTTCACCAGCCGGGCAGCGCTCTCCGCTGCGAACCCGGCGCGCAGCAGCTGTGCCGTCAGCTTGGCCGCCATCTGACCGTCCACGGCTGCGGCGCGGCCCGTGCCCATGCCGTCGCACAAAAGCATCTGCGCCCGCCCGCTCGTGTCGCAGAACTGGTCCAGCGCGTCGCCGCTGACGCTCTGCCCGCCGGCTGCGTGCGCCGCCGCGCCAAATTCAACGGTAAACAGCGGTTTTTCACCAAAGCACAGCATCGTGACCGTGCGGCAGTGGGTGATTTCGGGCGTATCCATGTCGCGGCGGCAGATGCGGGTCATCTCGTCGGTCAGGCCCGCGACCTCGTCGGGGGTGAACCGCGTGCGGCAGATCGTCACATTCGCGGTCAGCCGCCCGGCCAAATCAGCGGTCACACTGCATTCCAGCGCGTCCAGCCCCAGCTCGGCAAACAGCTGCGCCACGCGGGCCTCGCGCCGCGGGTCGGGCAGACCGGCCTGGCCCAGCTTGCCCGCCAGCTGGGCCAGCGCCCCGGCCAGTGCGCTGTACTGCTCGGTCAGGGCGGCGCGCAGCGTCACAGCCCGGGCACGGGTCTGGCGGCGGCTGCGCCACAGCCGGTAGCCGTGGTTGGCCGCTGTACAGAGGTCTGCCGGGTGGATGCACCCCGCCAGCTGCCCCGGCAGGTCCTCGACCTCCACGCGGCCCTTGCTCTCGAGCGTCGGCTTCAAATGGTACAGCCCGTCCATGGCCGTGGCGTAGCCGCGCACCCAGCACCGGCTGCGGCGGGTGCAGCTCTGGCAGGTCGTGCGGGCGACCTGCTCCACCACAAAGTCAAAGGTCTCGCCCTTGGGCGGCAGCTGCCGCTGGCAGACCGCGTTGACCGTGTCGGCAATGTCACTCAGCGTGTCCGCCACGGCGGAGAGCTTGCGCGCCGCCCCGCCCAGGCCCTGCGTCTGCACGGGCGGCGCGGGCGGCGGGAAAATTTTGTGCAGCACGCTCCCCGGCACAGCCAGCGCAGCCACAACGCCCACCCCGGCACTGACCGCCAGCGGCAGCACACTGACAGCGTCGGGCGCGGCCAGTGCCCCCGCGGTGCAGCCCGCCGCAAACACCCCGGC
>ERZ773200.2010-NODE-2010-length-15659-cov-3.746027_pt1 | contig 15659 bp, 18 predicted proteins | sample MGYA00581008_ERZ773200 | MGnify/ENA primary metagenome ERZ773200 (study PRJEB29015, sample SAMEA2737770) | human gut metagenome | biome: human gut; feature: human-associated habitat; material: faeces | place: China | collected 2012 ... | reverse complement strand
CCTTAAGCCATGGGGCAAAAGAGGCTCTGAAAGAATATGACCGTGAGAACGGAAATACGCTGAATCAGAAAACCGAGAGCGGAGCAAAGCCGAAGAAAAAAGGCTTTATGGATAAATTAAAAGAAAATCTGGAAGATCTGTAAGGAGAAGTTATGGAACGCAAAAACGCATGGAATACCTACGATGAAAATGCCATGAAAGAATTAGAACAGGTAACAGAGCAGTATCGCAGATTTATCTCCGAAGGAAAGACGGAGCGTGAGTGTGCGCAGCTGACGGTAGAAATGGCAAAGGAACACGGCTATATTTCTCTGGAGGAAGCACTGACCTCCGGGGATACCCTGAAGCCAGGAGACAAAGTCTATGCCATTCATAAAAAGAAGCTGGCGGTATTATTCCAGATCGGTACAGAACCGCTGGAGAAAGGTATGAATATACTTGGTGCGCATATTGATTCCCCAAGACTCGATGTCAAGCAGAATCCGTTGTATGAAGATGGTGATATGGCATATTTGGATACACATTATTATGGTGGAATTAAAAAATACCAATGGGTGACTTTGCCTTTGGCAATCCACGGAGTTGTAGTCAAAAAAGATGGAAGCAGTGTGCAGATCCATATCGGTGAAAAGGAAGAAGATCCGGTATTTTGTGTATCAGATCTTTTGATCCATTTAGCAGGAGAACAGATGGAAAAGAAGGCAGGCAAAGTGATTGAAGGAGAAAATCTCGATCTTTTAGTAGGAAGCATACCATTAGAATCAGAAGAAAAAGATGCCGTAAAAAAAGGTGTTCTTGCAATCCTTTCAAAAGAATATGGAATGGAAGAGGAAGATTTTATCTCTGCAGAGTTAGAAATCGTACCGGCAGGCAAGGCAAGAGAACTTGGATTTGACCGCAGTATGATCCTGTCATATGGACAGGATGACAGAGTTTGTGCATTTACATCATTAGATGCTATGTTAGCTGTCGATGCACCAAAAAGAACTTCCTGCTGTCTTTTGGTAGATAAAGAAGAGATCGGAAGTGTGGGTGCTACCGGAATGCGTTCCCGTTTTTTTGAGAACAGCCTGGCAGAAGTTATGGCATTGACCGGGGAATATCAGGAATTGACACTTCGTCGTGCATTAAAGAATAGTAAAATGCTTTCATCTGATGTCAATGCCGGATTTGATCCGTTATATGCAGCTTCCTTTGATAAGAAGAATGCTTCTTATTGTGGAAGTGGTATGGTTATTTCAAAATATACAGGAAGTCGTGGAAAATCCGGGTCGAATGATGCAAATGCAGAATATTTAGCACAGCTTCGCAATATTTTTGATCAGAATCATGCACATTACCAGACAGCAGAGCTTGGAAAAGTTGATGCAGGCGGTGGCGGAACGATTGCATATATTGCAGCCTTGTATGGTATGAATGTGATTGATTGCGGTGTTGCTGTTCTTAGTATGCATGCACCATGGGAAGTAACGAGCAAAGCAGATGTTTATGAAGCACAGAAATGTTATGTAGCTTTTCTGCAAAATGCATAATGACAGCTTGCTGCTATCCGTTTGGCTTTAGCACATTTATGTTAGACTGTTAAAGAAAAAGCATTGTAATAGAAGTTTTGCAAAATAAGAAAAAGAACGTGAACGGATCGTCTCTTTTGCAATGATCGGATATTTTTCTAAAATGGTCCGGTTGACCGATATCGTATCATATCCTATGATATCGCCCTGTCGGATCGGAGCAGAAGGATTTTTTGGGATTTGTCGCTGAATCGTTAGAGTATCATCATAGGATAACGGATAAGTTATTTGGGATGGAATCGAAGAGGTCAGGGAAAGCGTGTTCTTAACAGCGTTTTGAATCGGAATGACAGAATCGTAAAATGGAATGGAAACAGTTACATTTTGAAAGTGGGAAAAACCATAATCCATCAATACTTTCGTGTCCTTCCATTTATACGTTTTGTGGGGCGGCCAGCCGCAGGCAAGCACACTTGATATCAGTATATGTCCGTCTTTTTTGGCTGCACCGGCAAAGCAATATCCGGCACGGTTGGTAAATCCGGTTTTGATACCGAGTGCACCGGTATAGGAAGAAAGAAAAACGTCATGGTTATGTACCTGATATTGACGTGTGTTGTTGCAATTAGAGAATAAGTGAGATTTTGTCTGAATGATCTGCAGGAATTGTTTGTTTTGCATGGCATATCGTGCGATCATACATAGTTCTTTGGCAGTTGTATAATGCTGTTTGTCATCTAAACCGTTTGGTGTGACAAAATGTGTCCGGGTACAGCCGAGTTCGGAAGCTTTTTGATTCATCATGGCAGCAAATCCTTTGACAGAGCCGCCGATGGCTTCTGCGATTGCAATAGCAGTATCGTTATGGGATTCTAACATCAAAGAATACAGAAGATCTTTTAGATAAAACGTATCACCGGTCTGCATATTGAGCTGTACATCCGGCATTGAAGCTGCATAGGAAGAAACAGGAATTCTTTCATTTTCCTTGGCATTTTCCAAAGCAAGGATACAGGTCATGATCTTGGTGGTGCTTGCCATGGGGAGCTTTTTATCTTCCTGTTTGCCGTATAAAACACGACCGGTAGCTGCATCCATCAGACAACAGGCTTTAGCATTTAAGGAGGAAAGTGTTACATCCGTTTTTTTTACATAGGAAGAGCCGGAGATCTTTTTTGTTGCAATCGCTTTTGTCTGTTCTGGGTTAGAAAATGGCGGATATGTCTGTAGGCTGGAGTTGAGAGAACGGGTTGTAACCAAAAAGAGCAGAAGCAGACTGAAAAAAAGTAAAAAATAACTTATTATTTTTTGCATAAAAATGCCTCATTTCTGCAAAAGCGTTTGATTATGTATATGAGATTTTGTGTAAAACAATTCCTAAGTATTTTTCAGAAAAGTATTGCTATTTTTTCTCAAAAGAGATAGAATAAACTCGGTGTAAATTTGTTTTATAAATTGGCTTATGCCAAATAAATACTACTATATTGGAGGGCTGAACATGAGTAACACAAATGCTTTGTCAGCAAGAGACCGTATTGCGTCTTTAGTTGACGAAAACAGTTTTGTTGAAATTGGTGCAACAATTACAAAGAGAAGTACGGATTTCAACATGCAAGAGAAATCAGTACCTGCAGACGGTGTTATTACCGGCTATGGTTTGGTTTCAGGTACACCTGCCTATATTTATAGTCAGGATGCATCATCATTGAATGGATCAATTGGTGAGATGCATGCAAAGAAGATCGCACATGTATATGAGTTGGCTGTAAAGACAGGAGTCCCTGTTATTGGGTTGATCGATTGTGCAGGTATGCGTCTTCAGGAGTCTACGGACGCACTTGCAGGATTTGGACAAATCTACAAGATGAAAGCAAAAGCATCCGGTATCGTTCCACAGATCAGTGCCGTTTTTGGTAACTGTGGTGGCGGAGTGGCTGTTATGACAGCAATGAGTGACTTTACATTTATGGAAGCACAGAATGGTAAGCTTTTTGTGAGCTCACCAAACACGTTAGAAGGCAACTATACAGATAAGTTAGATACTGCATCTGCCGATTTCCAGAAGGCTGCATCAAATGTAGATGTTATTCTGGAAGGTGAGACAGAAGTATTAAATGCGATTCGTGAGTTGGTTTCTATTCTTCCGGAGAACAACAATGATACAGCAGGTTCTGATGAATGTATGGATGATTTAAACCGTCTCGTCCCTGACTTCGCAGCAGAAGCAGCAGATGCTGCACTTGCTTTGGAAGATATGAGTGACAACAATTTCTTCTTAGAATTAAAAGCAGGATATGCAAAAGAAATGGTAACAGGTTTTGTATGTTTTGACGGTATGACAGTTGGAGCGATCGCAAATCGTACTGCTGTTTTTGATGAGAATGGTAAAGAAGTAGAGAAATTTGATGGTCGTCTTACAACAGCCGGTTGTGAGAAGGCGGCAGATTTTGTAAAGAAATGTGATGCATTTAACATTCCTGTACTTACTTTGACAAATGTAGAAGGATATGCAACATCAGTGGAAGAAGAAACAACAATCGCAACAGCAGCTGCCAAATTGACAGCAGCATTTGTGGAAGCTGATGTGCCAAAAGTAAATCTGATCGTAGGCAAAGCATATGGTTCAGCCTATATCACAATGAATTCAAAACATATTGGAGCAGATATGGTATTTGCCCTTCCAACAGCACAGATCGGAATGATGGATGCCAATGTAGCTGCCAAGATCATGTATGCAGATGATAAGGATGTCAACCTGAGTGAAAAGGCTTCTGAATTTGCAGCACAGTCCGGTACAGAGGCAGCAGCGGCAAGAGGATATATTGATTCTGTGATCGAGCCGGAAGCAGCAAGAAAGCAGGTTCTTTATGCATTTGAGATGTTATTTACAAAGAGTGAATATCCTATTGGCAAGAAACATGGAACAATTTAAGTAAGGAGAGTCATATGAAAAAGAGAATAGCTTTATTGCTTTGTATGATCTCTTGTCTTGCTTTATTGGCAGGCTGCAGTCTGACAAAAGTAAACAAGAACCTGAATGAATCTGATTTGACAAAGAATACTGAAACATTTGTGTCTCAGTGGTTTGGTTATGACTTTGCATCTACTGTAAAGCAGTATGAAAGTCAGATGACAGAGGATGAAGTTACATCATACAAAGAGTATACAAAGATGCAAAAAAAGCATGGTGCTTTTAAGAAGATAGAGGATACTGAATACTCAGCAGCTTCTGATTCAGCATCTGTAAAAGAGACTGTTTCTACAGAAAAAGGCAGTAAGCTGGTTTTCACTGTCACATATGATGAAAAAGGTGAGATCAGCGACTGGAAAGTAGAAGAGTATAAGACCATTGGAGAGACAATGGGTAAAGCAGGATTGAATACGGTAATGAGTATGGCAATCGTATTTGCGGTACTGATCTTTATTTCTTTGATCATCAGTTGCTTTAAGTTTATCGGCAAGGCACAAAAGAAAGAAGAAAAGCCGGTTGAAACTGTTGTGGCAGCCGCACCGGTTGTAGAAGAAAATCTTACAGATGATCTGGAACTGGTTGCTGTTATCACAGCAGCGATCGCTGCAGCAAGCGAAAACGAATCTACAGATGGTTTGGTAGTTCGTTCTATTGTTCGTCGTTATTAATACGACAGGAAAGTAAAGTAGCAAAGAGAGAAGAAATTCTCAACGAATGAATGAGTATATGGAGGGAAAATCATGAAAAATTACACAATTACTGTAAATGGTACTGTATATGATGTAACAGTAGAAGAAGGAACAGGAGCAGCAACAACAGCTACAGCTCCAAAAGCAGCAGCACCGAAAGCAGCAGCTCCAAAGGCAGCAGCTCCGGCAGGCGCACAGGGCAGCGTTGCCGTAAACGCTCCAATGCCTGGCAAGATCTTATCTGTAAAAGCAAGTGCAGGACAGGCTGTAAAGAAGGGTGATGTGATCATGATCCTTGAAGCTATGAAAATGGAAAATGAAGTTGTTGCACCTCAGGATGGTACAATTGCATCCATCAATGTAGCAGCAGGTGATTCTGTAGAAGCAGGAGCAGTACTCGCATCTTTAAATTAATTAGGAGGGACTAACTTTGGATTACGTTATTACCACGTTAGAGAACCTGGCAGGTCAGACAGCTCTTGCAAATCTGACACTTGGCAATTATCTTATGATCATTGTCGGCTGCATCTTTCTCTACTTAGCGATTAAAAAAGATTATGAACCATTGCTTCTTATCCCGATCGCTTTTGGTATGATCTTGGTAAATATTTATCCTGATATCATAGCAGAGCCTGCGGATGGCGCAAATGGTGGATTATTGTATTACTTTTATCAGTTGGACGAATGGAGTATCCTGCCTTCTTTGATCTTTTTAGGTGTAGGTGCCTTGACAGATTTCGGTCCGCTGATTGCAAACCCTGCAAGCTTCCTTTTAGGAGCAGCAGCACAGTTTGGAATTTTTACTGCTTATCTGATTGCCATTTTAATGGGATTCAATGACAAAGCAGCAGCAGCAATTTCTATTATCGGTGGTGCGGACGGTCCGACATCTATCTTCCTATGTGGAAAGCTGGGACAGACAGAATATATGGGACCGATTGCGGTGGCGGCATATTCTTATATGTCATTAGTTCCTATTATTCAGCCTCCGATCATGAAACTGTTTACAACAAAAGAGGAACGTCAGATCAAGATGGCACAGCTTCGTCCTGTATCACAGTTAGAGAAGATCTTATTCCCTATCATCGTAACTCTTGTTGTGTGCATTCTTTTACCGACAACAGCTCCATTAGTTGGTATGCTGATGCTTGGTAACTTATTTAAGCAGGCAGGTAATGTAAACCAGCTTGCTGAGACGGCTTCTAATGCATTAATGTACATCGTTGTTATCTTACTTGGTACATCAGTTGGTGCTACTACAAGTGCAGAAGCATTCTTAAAGATGACAACATTAAAGATCGTAGCACTCGGTTTAGTTGCTTTTGCAGTTGGAACGGCAGCCGGTGTTCTGTTTGGAAAGATTATGTGCAAGGTAACCGGAGGAAAGATCAATCCGTTAATCGGCTCAGCAGGTGTATCCGCGGTGCCGATGGCAGCACGTGTATCACAGAAAGTCGGTTCGGAGGCAGATCCAACCAACTTCCTGTTAATGCATGCTATGGGACCTAACGTAGCAGGTGTTATCGGTACAGCAGTAGCAGCCGGTGTATTTATGGCAATCTTTGGTGTATAAGAGGAAAGAGTATGCATATACAGCATACATACCGATGTACTTGAAAACAGCAGAAAATGCTGAATAAAATAATTGTGAATCATATGCTGTCATAGGGCAGCAGAATGGAGGAAACATGGCAGAGATAGAAAAGAAACCTTTAAAGATCACGGAGACAATCCTTCGTGATGCGCATCAGTCTCTGATTGCTACACGTATGACAACAGAGCAGATGCTTCCAATCGTAGACAAAATGGATAAAGTAGGTTACCATGCCGTTGAGTGTTGGGGTGGTGCTACATTTGATGCCTCTCTTCGTTTCTTAAAAGAAGATCCATGGGAGAGACTTCGTAAGTTAAGAGACGGCTTTAAGAATACAAAGCTTCAGATGTTATTCCGTGGACAGAATATTCTTGGTTACAATCATTATGCAGATGATGTGGTAGAGTATTTTGTACAGAAATCTATCGCAAACGGTATTGATATTATCCGTATCTTTGACTGCTTGAATGACCTTCGCAACTTGGAGACAGCGGTAAAGGCTGCTAACAAAGAGAATGGTCATGCGCAGATCGCATTGTCTTATACATTGGGTGATGCATATACATTAGATTACTGGAAAGACATGGCTAAACGTATCGAGGATATGGGTGCAAAGTCACTTTGTATCAAAGATATGGCTGGTCTGCTTGTTCCGGCAAAGGCTACAGAGCTTGTACAGGCATTGAAAGAGTCTGTAGAGATTCCGATCGACCTGCATACACATTATACTTCCGGTGTGGCTTCTATGACTTATATGAAGGCAGTAGAGGCAGGCTGTGACATCATAGATACGGCGATCAGCCCATTCTCTATGGGAACCAGTCAGCCGGCAACAGAGGTTATGGTTGAGGCATTCAAGGGTACTGAGTATGATACCGGTCTGGATCAGACAAAACTTGCTGAGATTGCTGATTACTTCCGTCCAATGCGTGAAGATGCATTGAAGAGTGGTTTGATGAATACAAAAGTACTTGGCGTTAATATTCAGACACTTCGTTATCAGGTTCCTGGTGGAATGCTTAGTAACTTGGTATCCCAGTTGAAAGAGATGGGACAGGAAGATAAATATGAGCAGGTATTAGAGGAAGTGCCAAGAGTACGTAAAGATTTTGGTGAGCCTCCTTTGGTTACACCTTCTTCACAGATTGTTGGTACACAGGCGGTGCTTAACGTAGTATCCGGTGAGCGTTATAAGATGGTAACCAAAGAGTCTAAAAAGCTTCTGTCCGGTCAGTTTGGCCAGACAGTTAAGCCGTTTGATCCGGAAGTACAGAAGAAATGTATTGGCGATGAGAAGCCGATCACATGCCGTCCGGCAGATCTGATCAAGCCACAGCTTGCAGATATTGAGAAGGAAATGGCACAGTACAAGCAGCAGGATGAAGATGTGTTGTCTTATGCATTGTTCCCACAGGTTGCTACTGAGTTCTTCAAATACCGTGAGGCACAGCAGAATAAAGTAGATGCAAGTGCTGCAGACACAGAGACAAAGGCTTATCCGGTATAATTGATTTAAAAGATTAAAGTTGCGCTTGAGGTGATTTCTATCTGTGTAGGATAGAAATTGTCTCAAGCATTTTCTCTATACAGGACTTTTTATTCCTGAAGATCGAGAATATCAAATAATATTCCGTGGGGATGCGGTTGAAAATGGAGGATGGACACAATGGAAAGTAATGCGATAGAAGAGAGAGTTGAATTATCTATGCTGTATGACTTTTATGGTGCCTTGTTGAAAGAAAATCAGCAAAGAATGTTTGAAGCGTGCATCTTGGATGACTATGGTTACACAGAGATAGCGGAGGAAGAGGGGATTTCAAGACAGGGCGTATACGATGCGATCAAGCGTGCTTCGAAGCAATTACGGGAATATGAGCAGAAACTTGGCCTTGTGGCACGTTTTCAACGTCATAAGGCACAGGTAAAACAGGTACAGAAGGAATTGGAAGCCAAAGGTTTATCCGGTGATGAGGAGCAATGGAAGACGTTGTTCACGCTGTTAGAGGAGATCACATCGGAATAGGGATCACATATATCTGGCTGGGATTATATTAGAGCCCGGTATATAGATTTTAGTTATTGTGAGGATACGGTTGCATTAGCTGACATATTTTAGTATAGTTATTACAAAGCAGTTTGGCAGTAGGATTCTGTCAGCCTTTAAGTTTGTATCTGCTTTAGAATATCCGGCAGATATGAAGCGTATGAAAATGATTGTTTTAAAAGAATAGGAGGGTGAAGTATGAAAAAAACATCAAGAGTATTAGCAATACTGTTAGCATTAGCACTTATTGTAGGGATGGTACCATTTAGTACGAAAGACGTTTCGGCGGCAACCGATGAGAACTATATGTTAGAGGCATCCGGAGCAGCTACGGCAGGAGTGCCGATTGAGGCAACATTTACGATGCAGAGCAGTGGCGTGGCTCAGTTTGCAATTGCTGTAGCAACGCAATGCAATGTAACATATTCATTCCGTAATAGTGCGGTAGAGACAGTATATGGACCAAAGACTTTTTTGGAGTCAGATTCCCAGTGGAGTTCAACAGGAAGTTATCCTGCATTTGCATTTGCAGTGAATGTGCCGCAGGGAACATATACCATTTCTGTAACTTTTGATGTTGATCAGCTGGCTTATGCAGTTCTTGGACAGCCTGATCTGACATCTACGCCGACACCGACGCCGAAGTTGGCTCCAACCATTGACTCTAAGACGTTGACGATCACAAAGGGATTTAAGGATCAAATAAAGATCTTAAATGCAGGTGGTGCTAGGATTACTTATAAGTCCAGCAACGCAAAGATTGCAGCAGTGAACAGCAAGGGTAAGGTGACAGCTAAGAAGAAAGGTACAGCGACGATCACGGTAAAGACGTCTACCGGTTTTACGATTCCTTGCAAGGTAATTGTAAAAGATAATGTATATACGGTACGGAAAGTTGCTGTGAGTGCATTGCCGGCAGGAAGTTTTGGTGTGAATGTATATAAGATGTCTTATGACAAGAAAGGTAACCTTATCTTAAAAGCCAGAATGTTAAATAACCGTGGTTACAAGGCAAAATATTTGAAGAATTTTAAGATTACGGTAAAAAACGACAAAGGAAAGAAAATTGGCGTATATTCAGCTAAGAAATTAACGATCAATTTGAAATCCGGTAAATCTAAGGCATATACCTTTAAGATCAAGAAATCCAAGCTGAAAATTAAAAAAACTCAGGATCTGCGTAATGCCTCTTATCCGAAGTCAACCGGAAAGTACTATTATACGTATCGATAATAGAAGTATTTATGTCGCCGGACAATGATAATAGATTTTAACTTTAGAAAAACTTTGTCAAGAAAAATGCTTGACAAAGTTTTTCTGGTTCGTTATACTATGACTTGTGTTTGACAAAGAGGAGGTTATTTATGGCATTCGATTTGACAGAAAAATTACAAAATGTTTTTAAAAACCTTCGAAGCAAAGGTCGTTTGACCGAGGAGGATGTAAAGGCAGCACTTAAGGAAGTCAAGATGGCTTTGTTAGAAGCTGATGTAAACTTCAAGGTTGTTAAGAACTTTGTGAAAAAAGTGCAGGAACGCGCAGTTGGACAAGATGTTCTAAACAGCTTGACACCGGGCCAGATGGTCGTGAAGCTGGTAAATGAGGAGCTTGTCGCATTGATGGGAAGCGAGACGACAGAGATCGCACTCCGGCCCTCCAATGAAATAACAGTACTGCTGATGTGTGGTCTGCAAGGTGCCGGTAAGACGACAACAACGGCGAAGATAGCCGGAAAGCTTAAGAAAAAAGGCAGAAAGCCTTTGCTTGTAGCATGTGATGTGTATCGTCCGGCAGCGATCGACCAGTTAAAGATTAATGGTGAGAAACAGGATGTGGAAGTTTTTGCCATGGGGACAAATCATAAACCGGTTGATATTGCGAAAGCAGCGATGGAGCATGCATCTAAGAATGGATTGAATGTGGTGATCTTGGATACAGCGGGTCGACTTCATGTGGATGAGGATATGATGGCCGAGCTGCAGGAGATTCAAGCAGGTGTTGCCATAGATCAGAAGATTCTGGTCGTTGATGCGATGACCGGTCAGGATGCGGTAAATGTAGCTTCTACGTTTAATGAAAAGATCGGTATTGATGGTGTGATCCTGACGAAGTTAGATGGTGACACGCGAGGTGGTGCTGCACTTTCTATCAAGGCAGTTACCGGGTGTCCGATCCTATTTGTTGGTATGGGCGAGAAGCTTTCGGATCTGGAACAGTTTCATCCGGATCGTATGGCATCGCGTATATTGGGAATGGGTGATGTGCTAACCTTGATTGAGAAGGCAGAGGCTGAGATCGATCAGGATAAAGCCAAAGAGATGGAGAAAAAATTCCGTAAAGCGGAATTTGATTTCAATGATTTCCTGGATCAGTTAGCCCAGATGAAGAAGATGGGTGGTATTCAAAGTATTTTGAGTATGCTGCCCGGTATGGGGCTTCCGGCTGATCTGAATATAGATGATGATGTGTTTAAGAGCACAGAGGCGATCATATATTCAATGACTCGCGAAGAGCGTGGTAATCCCGCTATCATCAATCCGTCACGCAAACGTCGTATTGCGAAAGGCGCAGGAGTTGATATTTCAGAAGTTAATAAGCTGATCAAGCAGTTTGAGCAATCCAAAAAGATGATGAAGCAGATGTCCGGTATGATGGGCGGTAAAGGCAAACGTCGTCGTGGAGGCATGCCAAAGTTGCCGTTTGGCTTTTAACGATATAAACGCAGATTTAAGGAGGTGAAAATCGTGGCAGTAAAGATCAGATTAAGAAGAATGGGTAAGAAGAAAGCACCTTTCTATAGAGTAGTTGTAGCTGATTCCCGTTCTCCAAGAGATGGAAAGTTCATCGAGGAGATTGGTACTTACGATCCTAATCAGGACCCTAGTGTATTCAAGTTTGATGAGGAAGCAGCAAAGAAGTGGTTAGCAAATGGTGCTAAGCCAACTGAGACAGTAGGCAAGCTTTTGAAGCAGGCTGGAATCACAGAGTAATTCTTGTACACGGGGAGGTTTCAGGTATGAGAGAATTGGTAGAAGTTCTTGCACAGTCCCTTGTTGACCACCCTGAAGAGGTCACCGTTCAGGAGACTGAGAAAGATAACGAGATTCTGTTAGAGCTCAAAGTAGCTCAAGAAGATATGGGCAAAGTTATTGGAAAGCAGGGACGTATTGCTAAGGCAATACGTGCTGTTGTCAAGGCTGCCGCTTCTAAGACAGACAAAAAGGTTATCGTGGAAATTGGTCAGTAAACTGACTGTTTACGCCTGTAGCTTATGCTATGGGCGTTTGTTTCTTTATAGGAAACTGCTCACAATGTGGTGCTATGCCACCAAGAATTGCTTTAGCAATTCTTGCAAAGTAAAGTGCTGGCGTTGCTTTTTTATTGGAGGATAAAGATGGAAGATATGTTTCGCGTTGGCGTAATCGCTAATACACATGGTATTCGTGGGGAAGTCAAAGTGTATCCTACGACAGATGATGTGACACGTTACAAAAAATTAAAAGAAGTTTTATTAGATACCGGAAAAGAATATAAGACCTTAGAAATTGCATCGACACGATTTTTTAAGAATCTCGTGATCGTGAAGTTCAAAGGGATTGATAATATTAATGATATTGAACAATACAAAGGCCACGATCTATATGTCACGCGTGAAAATGCAATCCCATTGGAAGAGGGAGAATATTATCTGGCAGACATTATAGACGCCAAGGTTGTTACGGAAGATGGAGAAGATTTTGGCATTTTGAAAGATGTCCTGGAAACAGGAGCTAATCTTGTATACGTTGTCGAACACGAGGGGAAAGAAGTACTGCTTCCTGTTATACCGGAATGTGTTAAAAACGTCGATGTCTCCGCTGGGATCGTAACGGTACATATTATGAAAGGATTAGTGTAAAAAACAAATATGAATTATCATGTAATGACATTATTTCCGGATATGATCACCAATGCGATGTCAGAGAGCATTACCGGCAGAGCATTAAAAGCAGGCTATTTGGCGCTGGAAGCTGTCAATATTCGAGATTTTGCGGATAATAAACACAACAGAGTAGATGATTATCCATACGGTGGGGGCGCAGGAATGGTTATGCAGGCAGAACCGGTATACCGCTGTTATGAGGATATTATGACAAGGATCCGGGAGCAGGGCGGATCAGCAGCTGCGAAGGTGATCTATCTGACACCGCAGGGAAAGGTCTTTGATCAGCAGATGGCAAAAGAGTATGCCAAAGAGGAAGATCTGATCTTTCTGTGTGGTCATTATGAAGGGATAGACGAACGCGTGTTGGAACGAATCGTTACAGATTATGTTTCCATTGGAGATTACGTATTAACCGGTGGGGAACTTCCGGCATTAGTGATGATGGATACGATTTCCAGATTGGTTCCGGGTGTACTAAACAATGATATGTCGGCAGAAACAGAATCTTTCTCGGAAGGGTTGTTAGAATACCCACAGTATACAAGACCGGCAATATGGAGAGATGAAGCGGTTCCAGAGGTGTTACTGTCGGGCCATCATAAGAAATTGCAGGAATGGTATCGACGTGAGTCGGTCATTCGGACAGCTAAGCGGCGTCCGGATATGTTAATGCAGGCACAGTTATCAGAAGAGGAAAAGGAATTGGCAGAGCAATATGCAGACTTGGAATAAAAGACGATTGATAAATACGTTAGCTATTTTTATAATAGCCGGAGTTATAGTGTATCTGATCGGGAGTGGTCATTTGCCACGGAAGCAGCAGAATGAGACCAAGAATATACAAGGATTTGCGTTTGATACGACCTATCAGATCACAATCTATCAAGGCGGCACGAAAAAGACATTGCAAAAGTGTGTGTCGGAATGTAGTTCCTACGAAAATGTGATCAGTCGGACGAAGGAAACCAGTACTGTGTACCGGATCAATGCTTTGTCAAAGAAGTATGAGGAGCTTCTTCCGGGCAAATTGTGTCAGTCTTTGCAAAAAGGACAAACGATCATGTTGTCTAAACAGCAGAGAACAGAGTATGAGACAAAACTGAAGCAGGCATTGCCGGAAGCGTATACAGAGCTTGCTTGCCATGTTAGTTCCGATGGAAGCATATCTTTTCAGGTAAATGATACGCTGCAAAAACTGGTGAATTATTCGTTCAAATATGGTAAACTGTCTAAAGGATGTTTTACGATGGGAATAGAGCCTGTTAGCAGCTCATGGGATTTTTCGACAGATCAGCCAACTGTGCCACAGGACGCGGAGATTCGCAAGGCGTTGACCTATGTGGGAGATGAGCATATTCGTTTGCATAATGATCGATTATCGTTTTCGGTGCCCGGCACCGGCATTGAATTTGGAGGGATCGCCAAAGGATATATAGCAGACCGCTTAAAAGCTCTGTTGCGTCAGGATGGTGTGACATCAGGATTGATCGATCTGGGTGGAAATATATTATGTTTGGGCAATAAACCGGATGGAACTGCGTTTCGGATCGGAGTCAGACAACCGTTTTCAGATCGGGATGCAGTAATTGATACCGTAGCAGTGAAGGATCTCTCTGTGGTATCTTCCGGTATTTATGAGAGATGTTTTAAGCAGAACGGAAAATTCTATCATCATATATTGGATCCGTTTACCGGTTACCCGGTGGATAATACGTTGATGGCGGTGACAATACTTTCAAAAGCATCTGTAGATGGAGATGGATTGTCTACCACTTGTTTCGGCTTAGGTTTGGAGAAAGGGATGGAATTGATCGACTCTTTGGACAATGTCGAAGCGGTGTTTGTGACAAAGGATGAAAAAATGCATTATTCCAAGGGCTATGCGAAGTATCGTGCCATGCAGAAATAATGCGGAAAGGGGTCATAATGGAAGAAAATGGTTACACGAAAGCTCCGCAGGAGGGATATTATGTGCCGGAGGAGCCAAACCCGGGAATGGCAGTAGCCGGAATGATCTGTGGTATTTTATCGATCGTGTTATGTTGTTGCTCGCAGTATATCACATTGATCCTGGCCGTTGTAGGATTGGGATTATCCGGTTATGTACTGGCAAAGCAAAAGGCTGGTACCGGGATGGCAATTGCCGGGCTAGTATGCTCGATCCTTGGATTACTTATTTCGGTTTGCCTGATCATCGTGAGTTTGTTTTTTGTGGCAAATCAGAACACTATTTTGAAAGAGATACAGCAGCTTTCAGCATTGGCTGGTTCTTTGAAGATATAAACATATATGGATAACAGTATGAAAGGCAGTGTATGAATGCACTGTCTTTTTTGAATGATAGGAAATTGCTGTTGTGTAGCGTGATGCCATCAAGAATTGCTTTAACAATTCTTGCAAAGCGCTGACTTTGCTTTTTTGTCATATTCTGTTATGCCGGTGCATAGATTGTGGTAGAAACCTTAGAGTAGCATGGCATATATTATGGAAGGGGAATGCCTGATGAGTGAATTTCAAGTATATAAAGATCTTGCTGAACGCACAGGAGGAGAGTTTTATCTGGGAATCTGCGGACCGGTGCGAACCGGTAAATCGACCTTTATCAAACGTTTTATGGAATTATTGGTCTTGCCGGAGATGGAACAGGAACACGAATGAGAAAGTAGGTCGGTCATATGGCAACGGTAGGAATTGATCTTGGAACAACAAACAGTCTGGTAAGCGTGTGGCAGGATGATAAATGCACGTTGATTCCAAATAATCTGGGAGAATATTTAACACCGTCGGCGGCAGCACTTGCCGGAAGAGCCGCGGCGGATGGAAGAAGAATCCGGAGAAGATCGCATGGAAAATTCTCGGGAGAAAGATGAGAAGTCAGAGGAGAGTGCTACACAGTCAGTAGAACCCCCTGAGCAACCGAAGGAC
>ERZ773200.1973-NODE-1973-length-15843-cov-2.974791_pt1 | contig 15843 bp, 18 predicted proteins | sample MGYA00581008_ERZ773200 | MGnify/ENA primary metagenome ERZ773200 (study PRJEB29015, sample SAMEA2737770) | human gut metagenome | biome: human gut; feature: human-associated habitat; material: faeces | place: China | collected 2012 ... | reverse complement strand
CGGAAGCAGATCCGACAAACTTCCTTTTGATGCACGCTATGGGACCAAACGTAGCAGGTGTTATCGGTACTGCGGTAGCAGCCGGTGTGTTTATGGCAATTTATGGAGTATAAGGAGGATATAGAAAATGGCAGAGATTAAGAAAAAGCCGATTAAAATTACGGAAACGATACTTCGTGATGCACATCAGTCATTGATTGCGACTCGTATGACAACAGAACAGATGCTTCCGATTGTCGATAAAATGGACAAAGTTGGTTACCACTCCGTAGAGTGCTGGGGCGGTGCAACATTTGACGCATCCCTTCGTTTTTTGAAAGAAGACCCATGGGAAAGACTTCGTAAGTTAAGAGACGGATTCAAAAATACAAAATTGCAGATGTTATTCCGTGGACAGAACATTTTGGGATATAATCATTATGCCGATGATGTAGTAGAATATTTTGTTCAGAAATCGATCGCCAACGGAATTGATATTATCCGTATTTTTGACTGTCTGAATGATATTCGTAACCTTGAGACAGCGGTAAAAGCAGCTAACAAAGAGGGAGGATATGCACAGATTGCCCTTTCTTATACACTTGGTGATGCTTATACACTGGATTACTGGAAAGATATTGCAAAGAAAATTGAAGATATGGGTGCGAAATCACTCTGTATCAAAGATATGGCCGGTCTTTTGACACCATATAAAGCAACGGAACTTGTAACGGCATTGAAAGAATCCGTTGAAATTCCGATTGACCTTCATACACACTATACATCCGGTGTTGCTTCTATGACTTATTTGAAAGCAGTAGAAGCAGGATGTGATATTATTGATACAGCGATGAGTCCATTTGCTCTTGGTACAAGCCAGCCGGCTACCGAAGTTATGGTTGAGACATTCCGTGGAACACCATACGATACCGGACTTGACCAGAACCTTTTATCTGAAATCGCTGAATATTTCCGTCCAATGCGTGAGGAAGCATTGGAAAGCGGTCTTATGAATACGAAAGTACTTGGTGTAAATATCAATACTCTTCGTTATCAGGTTCCCGGCGGTATGCTTTCGAACCTTGTTTCCCAGCTGAAAGAAATGGGACAGGAAGATAAGTATGAGCAGGTGCTTGAGGAAGTGCCACGCGTAAGAAAAGACTTTGGTGAGCCACCATTGGTTACACCATCGTCCCAGATTGTTGGTACTCAGGCAGTATTAAATGTAGTTTCCGGTGAGCGTTACAAGATGGTAACGAAAGAATCCAAAAAACTTTTGTCCGGTGAATTTGGACAGACAGTTAAACCATTTAATCCGGAAGTTCAGAAGAAATGTATCGGCGATACAAAACCGATTACATGTCGTCCGGCTGATTTGATCGAGCCACAGCTTAAAAAACTTGAGGCAGAGATGTCACAGTGGAAAGAGCAGGATGAAGATGTATTATCCTATGCTCTGTTCCCACAGGTTGCAGTTGATTTCTTCAAATATCGTGAAGCACAGCGGACGAAAGTAGATGCTACATTAGCAGATAAAGAGAATCAGACTTACCCGGTATAAAAGGATAAGATGAGCCCTCGGATTTTGAGTCCGAGGGCTATTTTTGCTATCAGAATGTATACAAGGAGGTACCATGGTGATGGAATTAGAAGAAGTATTGGAGCAGTGTCTTGGACAGAATTTCGTGCATATGATAATCAGTAATCCCAAGAAGGGAGATTTTGCCGGAAAAGTGGATGTACGCTGCTATGAGGATAAAGGAACGCTTATGTTTCAGTTCGCCAGATACCAGAATAATCAGGTATTTCATCTTAACTATGCAAAAGAAGAGGCGAAAAACTATATTCTTTCCGAACTCGTGCCCATTTACCGTCAGATGCAGTTCTTTACAACGGAAAAACAGTATACAATATTGATAAGCAAAAAAGGGAAAATAACAATAAAGGGAAAAACAAAAAGAGTGAAAAACCACTTGTTTTATCACATAACCGCAAAAAGAAATATATTTTGCCGGAAAATGAACCAATTCCTTTTCTGATTGAACTTGGAGTTCAGGCAGAAGATGGCAGAATCCGGGATAAAAAACAGAAAAAATTCCGACAGATTAACCGCTTTCTGGAATTTATCAGAGATGTATCCGATAAACTGCCAAAGGATAAAGAATTAACGATTGTTGATTTCGGATGTGGAAAATCCTATCTTACGTTTGCTATGTATTATTATCTGAAAATCATGAATGGATATCGTGTCCGCATGATAGGACTGGATTTAAAATCCGATGTGATACAACACTGCAATGAGCTTGCCAAGCGGTTTGGCTATGAGGAACTTACCTTTTTAGAGGGCGACATCAGCTCTTTTGAGGGAGTGAATCAGGTCGATATGGTCGTGACGCTTCATGCTTGTGATACAGCGACAGATTTTGCGTTAGACAAGGCGATCCGCTGGGGTGCAAAAGTGATTTTATCGGTTCCGTGCTGCCAGCATGAGGTAAATGCACAGTTAAAAAATGACCGAATGCAGCCGATATTTAAATATGGGATTATCAAAGAGCGGATGGCTGCTTTGATGACGGATGCACTGCGGGCAAATCTGCTGGAGCAGGCAGGATATGAAACACAAATATTGGAATTTATTGAATTAGAGCATACACCGAAAAATCTGTTGATACGGGCTGTAAAGACAGATAAAAAACAAGGGAATATGGATGCATATAAAAAAGTCTGCGATGAGTTTGGCATTTCAACGACGCTTGCTCGTTTGCAGGAACATGAGGGGATGACGGTATGATGCAAAAACCGAAGATTTTAGCTGCCGATAATACGAAGGTGGCGTTGCGATATATGGAAACTATTTTAGGTGACATTTATGATGTAACATTGGTTCAGACAGGAATGAGTGTGCTGTATTGCCTGAAGTCGGAAATTCCGGATTTGATTCTTATGAATGCGAATATGTTTGGAATGGATGGCTACGAAGTTCTCCGCCGGATAAAAGAGGATAAAGAAACAAAAGAAATTCCTGTCATTTTAATGATGAATGTGAAAGATATACAGAGTGAACTTAGGGGATTAGAAGAAGGTGCGATTGACTTTATTTCGCTTCCCTTTGAACCGCAGGTTTTAAAGGCAAGGATTGCGCATATTGTCGAACTTTCCGTACTCCGAAAACAGCAGGCGCATTTGATCGCGAAACAAAAAGAGCAGATTGACCGGCTGTTTTTGCAGTCGATGGTTACGATTGCTCACACGGTGGATGCCAAAGACCGTTATGCAAGGAGACATTCGCTGCGCGTTGCGCTCTACTGCAGGGGCATTGCTGCAAAACTCGGTTATTCGGATAAAGAAAAAGAGGAACTTTATTATATTGCGCTTTTACACGATATTGGTAAGGTGTCTACGCCGGATACTATTTTAAATAAGGCTTCAGAACTCACGAAAGAGGAATATGAAAATGTAAAAAAACACGCCGAAATCGGTGCACAGATTGTGCAGAATACGAGATTTGTTCCGGGACTTGAGGAAGGTGTGAGATACCATCATGAATGGTATGATGGAAATGGCTATGTGGGAATCTGCGGCGATGAAATCCCTGAGGTGTCACGCATTATTGCGGTGGCGGACGCTTACGAAGCAATGACGGCAGACCGGGCGTATCGTAAACATTTTTCCAAGGAACATGCGATACAGGAGCTTATTCGAGGACGAGGAACGCAATTTGACCCGGAAATCGTAGATACTTTTCTTGAGCTTTTGGAGGAAGGTTTTACGATTGATGAAGACCGAGCGGAGGGTGAATTGAAGGGTGAAGGAGAACTGAATGAGGCAAATGAACTGCTTCGTCAGGTTTTTACTGAAACCGTGCTGGAGACTCAGAGCGAATTGGAACGTGATTCACTGACCGATTTTCTGAACCGGCGGTATTTTGAAGATAAAATAAATAATTATTTGTTGTCTTCGAAATCCTGCGGAACATTTTTTATGATGGATTTGGATAATTTCAAACAGGTCAACGATACATATGGGCATAAAACCGGCGATGAACTGATTCAGGCATTTGCTGATGTTATCCGGGAAAACACAAGAGATGATGACTTTGTCTGCCGCATGGGCGGAGATGAGTTCGCGGTGTTTTTCTTTGAATTGGAGGAGGAACGTGTCATTTGTGAACGTGCGGAAAGTATTATTAAAGATTTTGCAAAAATTAGAACGGAGATGGGATGCAGTATGTGTTCTGTTTCCATTGGAATCATGACAAAATATTATGGTGGTGAGGAACTGGACTGCGAGCAGTTATATGAAAAAGCTGATCAGGCATTATATTATGTAAAAAATAATGGAAAAGACGCGTATCATCTGTTTGAATCCATGCCGGAAGACTTAAAAAATAACAGACAGACCGGCTGTCAGATGGATTTAGACCAGTTGATGCGGCAGGTGACCGAAAGAAAATACCGTCCGGGTGCTTATGCGGTAGAATACGACCGTTTTTCATTTATTTACCAGTTTATTGCACGAAATGTGGAGAGAAACGGACAGCATGTACAGGTTGTTTTATTATCCATGGAACTGCCGGAAGATAAAGAAATATCACTGGAGCGAATTGAAGATTCGTTAGTGATTTTGGAGTCAGCCATTGTACGGTCACTGCGCAGAGGAGATGTGACAAGCCGCTTTAGTTCCACTCAGCAGGTGGTTGTTCTTATGGATGCGACGAAAGAAGATGGTGTGATGGTAGCTAACCGTATTTTGAAAAAATACAATGCTCTTGCTAAAGAGGCAGCAATTCCGGCATATTTCGATATTGTGGAGGTGCCACATGCTTTTTCTAAAAGGACAGAAAAAAACGAAGAAAAGGCTTGACAACGCCAGTCAAATACGCTATACTTACCACCTGTAAAGAAAAAAACTTTACAGGTGGTGCTTTTATGTCGAAGGAAAAATCGTTATCTGAGTTAGATGAGATTGTAGAATTATCGTATTTGTATGATTTTTACGGTGCTCTGCTCAAGGAGAGTAATCGTGTCGTATTTGAGGATTACGTTTTAAGTAATCTTTCCTTGAGCGAGATTGCGAAAGAACGGGATATTACCAGGCAGGGTGTATATGACATTGTAAAGAGATGCCGCACTCGTTTAAAGGGGTACGAAGAAAAACTACATTTGATTGAAAAATTTCAGCTGACAAAGGACAAACTTGGTGAGATTGAAAGTATTGCAAAAGAAAATTTTGATGAACAAACGGCAGGACAGATTACAACACTCGCCGAAGAGATATATGAACTGATATAAAGAAAGGGGATTACTCGTGGCATTTGATAATTTGACGGCTAAACTTCAAAATGTATTCAAGGGTCTGCGCAGTAAGGGACGCTTGACGGAAGCAGATGTTAAGGCTGCACTTCGTGAAGTGAAGATGGCTTTGCTTGAAGCAGATGTAAACTTTAAAGTAGTAAAGCAGTTTGTCAAAGCGGTACAGGAGCGTGCGACCGGGGAAGACGTACTCAATAGTCTTACGCCCGGACAGACCGTTATTAAATATGTAAATGAAGAACTGGTCAAGATGATGGGAGAAACAACCACAGAAATTGACCTTCTTCCCGGCAATGAGATTACGGTTATTATGATGTGTGGTCTCCAGGGTGCCGGTAAAACGACTACGACAGCGAAAATTGCCGGAAAGTTAAAGGCAAAAGGAAAAAGACCGCTTTTAGTTGCGTGTGATATTTATCGTCCGGCTGCGATTGAGCAGTTACAGATAAATGGAGACAAGCAGGAAGTTCCTGTATTTTCGATGGGAACAAATCACAATCCGGTGGATATTGCAAAAGCCGGTGTGGAGCACGCAAAGGCAAACGGAAATAATGTAGTGATTCTCGATACCGCCGGACGTCTTCATATTGATGAGGACATGATGGAGGAACTCGCGAAGATAAAAGAACAGGTAGAAGTTCATCAGACCATTTTGGTTGTGGATTCAATGACCGGTCAGGATGCGGTGAATGTAGCATCATCCTTTAATGAAAAGTTACATGTGGATGGCGTCATTCTTACAAAACTTGACGGTGATACCAGAGGTGGTGCGGCACTTTCAATTCGTGCTGTGACCGGACGACCGATTTATTATGTCGGTATGGGTGAAAAGTTATCCGATTTGGAGCAGTTTTATCCGGACCGCATGGCGTCCCGAATCCTTGGCATGGGCGATGTGCTGTCGCTGATTGAAAAAGCGGAAGAGCAGATTGATGAACAAAAAGCCGCCGAGATGGCAAAGAAGATTAAAAAAGCTGAATTTGATTTTAATGACTTTTTAGAGCAGATGCAGCAGATGAAGAAGATGGGCGGTTTAAGCAGTATTCTCAGCATGCTTCCGGGCATGGGGTTACCTGCGGATTTAGAAATTGATGACAATGCCCTCAAAGGAACGGAGGCAATTATTTACTCCATGACAATTGAGGAGCGGACAAATCCGGGAATCATTAATCCATCGAGAAAACGCCGCATTGCAAAAGGTGCCGGTGTAGACATCAGCGAGGTAAACCGTCTGATGAAACAGTTTGAACAGAGCCGTAAGATGATGAAACAGATGTCTGGCATGATGTCTGGAAAAGGACGCAGAAAAGGCGGATTTGGCGGCTTTAAGTTCCCGTTTGGCGGGATGTAATATGATATCCAAAAAGAATTTCTTTGGAAATTTTTTGGAGATAGATTTTTAGATTAGAATAAGGAGGTGAAAGACGTGGCAGTAAAAATCAGATTGAAAAGATTAGGGCAGAAGAAATCACCATTTTATAGAATTGTAGTTGCTGATGAGAGATCTCCTAGAGATGGAAGAAACATCGCTGAGATTGGTACTTATGACCCAAATCAGGAACCATGTGTTGTAAAGGTAGACGAGGAAGCAGCAAAGAAATGGTTGCAGAATGGTGCTCAGCCGACAGACGTAGTTGCACGTTTGTTCAAACAGGCAGGTATTGAGAAATAGGAGGGCTGGTAATGAAAGAATTAGTAGAAGTGATTGCTAGTGCATTAGTAGACAGTCCGGAAGATGTCGTTGTCACGGAGACAGAAGATGAAAAACAGATTGTTTTGAATCTTACGGTAGCACCGGAAGACATGGGTAAAGTGATTGGTAAACAGGGACGTATTGCGAAAGCAATTCGTACCGTTGTCCGTGCCGCCGGTTCTAAAGGTGACAAGAAGATTATGGTTGACATTCAATAAGGATGAGGCGTGTTCTCGCGTCATGAATACCCTGCGGGCTTTTGCCTGCGGGGTGTTTTGTATCTTACCAAAAAGAGGGAAAGGATGAATTATGGAAGATTTACTGCGAATTGGTGTTGTGACAACAACGCATGGGATCAAAGGGGAAGTGAAAGTATTCCCGACAACGGATGATGTAAAACGTTTTAAAAAATGTGATGAGGTTATTTTGATTACAAAAGAGGGAAATATAACGCTTCATGTGGAGAGCGTGAAATATTTTAAAAATATTGTAATTTTGAAATTTAAAGAATTTAATAATATAAATGATGTTGAGCGGTTCCGTAAATGCGATTTGATGGTTACGAGAGATAATGCACTTCCGCTTAAAGAGGGGCAGTATTATCTTTGTGATGTTCCCGGAGCCGTTGTTATTAACGAGGATACCGAAGAAGAAATCGGCAAAGTAACAGATGTTATGGAAACCGGAGCAAACAACGTATTTGTAATTGAGACAAAAGAGGGAAAAGAAGTGCTTTTCCCGGTTATCCCGGACTGTATCAAGAAAGTGGATACAAAAGAAGGAATTGTAAGAGCACATGTCATGAAAGGGCTGATAGAATGAAATATTATGTAATGACGTTATTTCCGGAAATGATTGAACAGGCGATGAACACGAGTATTATGGGGCGTGCCATGGCAGATGGACTGATTTCTCTGCAGGTAATGAATATACGGGATTATACGCTCAATAAGCATGGAAAAGTGGATGATTATCCGTATGGCGGGGGCGCTGGTATGGTGATGGAGGCAGAGCCGATTTACCGTTGTTATGAACAGATATGCAGTGAAGCGGGGAAAAGACCACGTGTTATTTATTTGACACCGCAGGGTGATGTTTTTTCTCAGAAAATTGCGAAAGATTTTTCAAAAGAAGATGTGCTTGTCTTTTTGTGCGGCCACTATGAGGGCGTGGATGAGCGTGTGCTGGAAGAAATTGTGACAGATTATGTGTCAATTGGTGATTATGTACTGACAGGCGGAGAACTGCCGGCACTTGTGATGATGGATGCGATTGCCAGACTGGTTCCCGGCGTGTTAAACAATGAGGAGTCTGCGGAGACGGAAAGTTTTTCGGATGGTCTGTTAGAATATCCGCAGTATACAAGACCGGTTGAAATTTTAGGGCGCAGAGTGCCGGATGTTTTGATGAGCGGACACCATGAAAAAATTAATGAATGGCGCAAAGAGCAGTCCATTATGCGCACACGTGAGAGAAGACCGGATTTGTATAAAAGCTGGCTTGAAAATAATTCGGATACTTGACCGAAAACCTTGCTTTTTACAAGGGAAAACGATATAATAAAAATGATATGTTGCGTAAGTGAAAGGAGAGAAGAACATGAGTCGTTTTGCACGGTGCGAGCGGGATACCAAGGAGACGGAAATTGTTATCGAACTGGATTTGGATGGAACCGGTCAGTATGACATACATACAGGAATTGGCTTTTTTGACCATATGCTGGAGGGATTTGCCAAACATGGTTTGTTTGATTTGGCAGTATCGGTACAGGGAGATACCCATGTGGACGCCCATCATACGGTAGAGGATACCGGAATTGTTTTAGGACAGGCGTTTTTGAAAGCATTAGGTGACAAAAAGGGAATTGCCCGTTTTGGTTATTTTGTATTGCCGATGGACGATGCACTGGTGCTTGCTTCTCTTGATTTTTCGGGACGCATGTATTTTGCCTATGACGCTGAGCTAAAAGCACAGCGGCTTGGTACGATGGAGACGGAAGTGGTGAAAGAGTTCTTTATGGGATTAGCAAGCGGTGCACAGATGAATCTGCACATTAAGCAGTTAGCAGGAGAAAACACTCACCATGTAGTAGAGGCGATGTTTAAAGCGGTTGCAAAATCGATGGATATGGCTTCAAAAGTAGATGACAGAATTGAAGGAGTCCTTTCGACAAAGGGCGTTCTTTAAACGATAGAGGAGGAAGAGACGTGTCTTATAAAAAACTGATTCCCTTTATTAACGGGGAGAATGAATTAGCTGCCAATGTAGTGACGATGGCAGAAGATTATTGTTTTGCAGGAGCAGATGAATTGTTTTTATACAATTACTCCAAAATAACAGAAGAAAGAGAAGAATTTTTAGCAACCTTAAAAGAGATTGATAAAAAAATTGATATACCATTTATTGTTGGCATGTATGCAGCCCGTTTTGAAGATGTAAAAAAAGCATTTTACACAGGAGCGGACCGCGTAGTTGTGAAATACGAAATCTGCCCGGATGAAGGTGTGATTAAAGAAGCTGCAGCCAGATTTGGTGAAGATAAAATTCTTGTGGAAGTGGATGAAGGGCTTCCATTTGAAAAAATTGCTTTTCCGGTATCGACACTTTTATTGAAACATGTAAATACCGGAGAACCGCAGAATAAAAGCAAGCGGAAAGAACTTTCTGATTCGAGACAGTCTGCTCCGCAACGATTTGGAAGATTTGTTGAAAATCGAAGAGGTACAGGGCGTGGCAACCAATTATTTTGAGCGCCGCGATTTGTTCAAGGTAAAACGAAATATGGAAGAGGCCGGTATTGAGATGAATACATTTAAAAGTGCCATTCCATTTTCAGAATTTAAAACAGATGATAAAGGATTAGTTCCTTGTATCGTGCAGGATTACCGTACCGGTCAGGTGCTGATGCTTGCCTATATGAACGAAGAGTCATATCAGGCTACCTGTGAGACCGGAAAGATGACGTATTTCAGCAGAAGCCGTCAAAAATTATGGTGCAAAGGAGACACCTCCGGCCATTATCAGTATGTAAAAGAACTTTCGTTAGACTGTGATAACGATACGATTTTGGCAAAAGTGCATCAGGTTGGTGCTGCCTGCCATACCGGTTCTTACAGCTGCTTTTTCAAAGAACTGGCAAAGAAAGATTACATTGATACCAATCCATTAACGATTTTACAGGAAGATTTTGAGACGATTGAAAACCGAAAGAAAAATCCGAAAGAGGGTTCGTATACCAATTATCTGTTTACGCAGGGAATTGATAAAATTTTGAAAAAATGCGGGGAAGAAGCGTCGGAAATTATTATTGCGGCGAAGAATCCAAATGCAGAAGAGTTAAAGTATGAGATTGCTGATTTCCTCTATCATATGATGGTACTTATGGCAGAATGTGGTCTGACTTGGGAAGACATCACCAGAGAGTTGGCAAATCGCAGATAAACGTTAAATCAATAAGAATAAGGAAGGTGTGTAGAATGGAAAGAACAATTCTGGAAGCATTGGGGTATTATTTGATTCGTTTGGTTATGTTCGGAGCAACAGCGGCTGCCGGCATTGCGGTTGGTATTAAACTTCGTAAAAACAAAAACGCAAAAGAAGAAGCAAATACAGAAAATTAAGGTGAATCCATATGATTGGCAGAAAACGTAAGAGACTTGGCGATTTGCTGGTAGATGCCGGCGTGGTTACCAGTGAACAGCTTGGGGAAGCGCTCAAAAAGCAGAGAGAACTTGGTTTGAAGCTTGGCGAGACATTGATTGAGTTAAAATTTACCGATGAAAACGAAATTGTAGAAGCTCTTCATCAGCAGATGGGCTATCCGGTAGCAAAAATCCGCGAGGCAAAAATTGCACCGGAAGTAATTTCACTTTTGCCGGAGACAATTGTAAGAAAGCACAATGTGGTTCCGTTTGAAGTTGATCCGGATAATCCGAATATCCTGCGTGTGGCAATGGCGGACCCGATGGATATTATCGCAATTGATGACTTGGCGATTGTGACGAACATGCAGATTGAGGCGATGGTTGCGACACCGTCCGATGTGCGTTTTGGGATTGAGCGCTATTATGGAAATGAGCAGGTTGCCAAGATGGCAGAAACATATTCCAAAGAGCGCAGGGAGCAGCAGAATGCCAGAGAAAAACAGGAGGAAGCAAACGAAGAAGTTGATAATGCACCGATTGTTTTACTGGTAAATAAAATTATTGAGCAGGCAGTGAACGAAAGAGCAAGTGATATTCACATTGAAGCGTTGGAAGACAGCGTGCGTGTGCGTTTTCGTATTGATGGTGTGATGCAGGAAATGATGCGTTATGAAAAAGAATTGTTAAATGCAATTGTAGCGCGTGTTAAGATTATCAGCGGCATGAATATTTCCGAGAAAAGAGCACCGCAGGATGGACGTATGACACAGCGGTTTGACCGTGTTGAATACGATATTCGTGTGTCGAGCCTGCCGACGACTTTTGGAGAAAAGATTGTAATGCGTCTGGCATCAAAGTCAGCACTTACGAGAGATAAAAGTGAACTTGGATTTCCGGAAGCGGAGATGCGCCGGTTTGACCATCTGGTTCACCAGCCGCATGGCATTATCTTAGTTACCGGACCTACCGGTAGTGGTAAATCAACAACGTTGTATACGGTACTGAGTGAGTTGAACGAGGGCAGTGTAAACATAGTTACGGTTGAGGATCCGGTTGAGGCAGATGTAGATGGAATCAATCAGGTTCAGGTTAACGAAAAGGCGGGACTTACCTTTGCATCCGCACTTCGTTCCATCCTTCGTCAGGACCCGGATATCATTATGATTGGTGAGATTCGAGATGAAGAGACGGCAAGTATTGCGGTAAAAGCCGCAATCACCGGACACTTGGTAGTAAGCACCCTGCATACAAATAGTGCAGCAAGTACCGTTACCCGTCTGGCGGATATGGGTGTGGAGCCATATCTGATTGCCGATTCCACAGTTGGTATCATTGCACAGCGGCTGGTGCGCCGTCTGTGTCCGAAGTGTAAGAGACAAAGGATGATAACCGATGAGGATAAAAGGAGACTTCGGATTCGCGGAGAAGGAACACAGCCGATTTACGAGCCGGGTGGACAGGGCTGTGCGTTCTGTAACGGTACCGGTTACCGCGGACGAATTGGTGTATATGAGATTATGACGGTATCTCCGGAAGTAAGAAAAGTAATTGCTGCCGGCGGCGGTGCCGATGAAATTCAGAAAGTTGCCTTGAGTGAAGGAATGACAACGTTACGTATTGGTGCGGCAAAACTCGTTTTGCAGGGAGTTACCTCCATTGCAGAAGTGGAGCGCATCGCGACAGAATAATGGCAGGAATGGAAATGGGGAGGTCGTAATGACGATTGATGATTTGCTGATTCGAGCAAGAAAAATGGGCGCAAGTGATGTTCATGTAACGGTAGGTATCCCACCGAAATGCCGTGTAAATGGAGAGCTTGTGACGCTGATGGAAGGACGGATTCTTCCGGCAGATTCTAAAGCGTTAGTAGAACAGATGATACCGGGGCGTCTGGTAGAACGATTTAACCGCGAAGGAGAAGTCGATTTTTCCTATGCGATTAAAGGCGTGGGACGCTTTCGTGTCAATATTTTCAAACAGCGTGGAACGATGTCGTTTGTTATCCGACTTGTGAATACCGAAATTCCAAGTCCGGAATCACTTGGCCTGCCGCAGTCCGTTTTGGAACTGGTCAAGAAAAAGCGTGGTCTGATTTTAGTTACCGGACCGACCGGAAGCGGTAAATCGACGACACTGGCATCTTTGATTCATGTTATTAACCAGACACAGAACAAACATATTATTACACTGGAAGACCCGATTGAGTATTTACATAGTCATGAAAAATCAATTGTAAATCAGAGAGAGGTTGGAATTGATACTCAGTCTTATGCAGGGGCACTGCGCGCTGCGCTGCGAGAAGATCCGGATATTATTTTGGTTGGTGAGATGCGAGACTTAGACACGATTGCTACCGCAGTTACAGCGGCAGAGACCGGACACCTTGTACTATCGACCTTGCATACCATTGGAGCGGTTCCTACGATTGAGCGTATTATTGATGTATTTCCAATGAATCAGCAGGCGCAGATTCGTTTGCAGTTAGCGACTCTTTTGGAGGCGATTATTTCCCAGCAGTTACTGCCTACGGCTGACCGCAAAGGCCGCGTGGCAGCCTTTGAAATTATGTATGCCAACAGTGCGGTCCGTAATTTGATTCGAGAGGCGAAACCACATCAGATACCATCCATTATCCAGACCAATAAACAAAGCGGCATGATGATGATGGATGATGCGCTTTATGAGCTTTACCGCACACATCAGATTACGGCTGAGGATGCGATGACATTTGCACAGGACCCGTCGAATTTGGCAAGACGTATTCCGGCTGGGAAAATGCCAACACCGTTAGCTGAACCTTCGTGGCAGATGGATGACTGGGATGGTCCTACGTTTGGGAGCGGTGGCTTTTAAAACACGAGAAAGGGGAGAATGAATTGGCAAAGTATAAATATCTCATTACAGATAAATATGGCAAAGAGAAAAAAGGAACGATGGAAGCTGTCAGTGAAGAGGCGGCAATGCGCAAACTCAAGGGTGAAGGCAGCATCGTTTTGGAGCTTAGTGAAGCATTTGACCTTGACAGTTGGAATATTACGATTGGAAATCCGGTCAAGAAAAAGGATATTACCATTTTCTGTAAACAGTTTTACAGTATTTTGACAGCGGGCGTAACCGTCATTGACGGTCTGCGTATGGTTCAGGATCAGACAGAAAATAAATATCTTAGAGAAGCTCTTTACCGTGTCATGGTAAATGTGGAAAAGGGAGACAGTTTAGCAGATGCCATGGAAATGGAAAGTAAAATATTCCCGTCTCTTTTGATTCATATGGTTGCTGCGGGTGAGGCAACCGGTAATCTGGAAATTGCGTTTAACCGTATTTGTACGCAGTTTGACAAAGATATGAAATTAAATTCCATGATTAAATCTGCAATGATTTATCCAATTGTTGTTTTAGTAGTAGCAGTTGGCGTAATTATTGTTTTGATGACTACAGTAATTCCAAACTTCCAGCAGACCTTTGAAAGTATGGGCGAGGACCTGCCGATGCTGACCAAAATGGTAATTGGACTGAGCGATTTTATGACGAGCAATTTTATTGCGATAGCGATAGGACTTATTTTGCTGCTTACTTTTATTATCTGTGGCAAAAAGACGGAGCCTGGCAAACAGTTTACCAGCCGGGTCGCTTTAAAAATACCGATGTTTCGCAATTTTTCCGTAAAAAATGCGGCGGCAAAATTTTCTATGACGATGTCTACGCTTATTATGTCGGGTGTTCCTTTGGTGGAAGCCTTTGAAATTGTTGGAAATGTCATTGAAAACCGGGTGATTCGGAAAGCAGTAAAAGATTGTCGTGAAGAGGTTATGCAGGGAATCCCGATGTCAGAGCCTCTGGAGGCGTCTGGTGTATTTCCACCGATGGGGACACATATGCTTAAAATTGGCGAGGAAACCGGTACGACGGAGCAGATGTTAGATAAAGTAGCAGAATACTACGAAGGAGAAGTGGAAACAGCTACCAAAAATCTCACATCAGCTATGGAGCCACTTATTATTGTTGTGCTTGCTGTTATTGTAGGAGGCGTAATTGGAGCGGTTATGATGCCAATGCTTAAGATTTACCAGGATGCAGGAAAAGCATAAAAATCCATAAAGAATTCCTTGAAACCCTAAAGAAATTTGTGTATAATAACAATATAAGACTTATAAAGTCACCCGTACGGCTAAGCCTATACTGGTCGTGGGAAAATTAAAAAAAGGAGAGTGTAACTATGAGAAGAAAAATTCAGAAGTATTTAAGTGGTGAGAGAGAGGGTTTCTCTCTGATTGAGTTAATCATCGTTATTGCTATTATGGCAATCTTGATTGGTGTTGTAGCTTTGGTAGTACTTCCTTACCTGGAAAGTTCCAGAGAATCTACAGACCGTGCTGCATTGAACGAGGTAGCAACGGCGTTTAAGTCGGCTGCATCCGTTAACAGCAAGTATGCAACAGAAGTTAACAAGATGACAACTGCTACAGCATCTGCTTCCTTGAATGCTGATTTGAAAAAGAAAATTGAGAGTTATCTTGAGAAGTCCCTTGCTGAGACTGAAAAAGGTTTATCATCTAAAAACTGTACTGGAAAGAAATTCTATTTCCAGAAGTCCGATAAGGGATTTAAGGTATATATTGGTGATGCAAGTGGTGCAGCAAAAGATTCGGATGAAGTAGAGTTCAGTACAACACCGGCATCAAACTAATCAGTTGATTTAATTAAGAATTTTACAAGGGAGAGCCCGCTATGGCATTGGAACACTTTATCCTCTACATAATTGTATTCTTGTATGGTATCATTATAGGAAGTTTTCTTAATGTATGCATATACCGGATGCCAAAGGGGGAAAGTGTTGTCACAGTGGGCTCCCATTGTATGAATTGCAAGCACCCTTTGAAGTGGTATGATTTGTTTCCTGTGTTTAGTTATTTGGTGCTTCGTGGCAAATGTCGGTACTGCGGAGCAAAGATTTCGATTCAGTATCCGCTTGTCGAACTGGCAAACGGGATTTTATACGTTTTAGTGGTTGCTATCTGCGGATTGAATCCGGACAGTATCCTTTGGTGTGTCCTTACTTCTATCATGATAGTCATTGCGGTGACGGATTTGAAGACAATGAAGTTTCCGGCTGTCTGTGAGATTTTGATGATTGTCGTTGGGGGAGTTCATTTATTCTTTCATGCGTCACAGTGGCTGTATTACATCGCAGGCGCTTTGTTTATGGGAGTATTTT
>ERZ773200.1966-NODE-1966-length-15874-cov-4.072192_pt1 | contig 15874 bp, 9 predicted proteins | sample MGYA00581008_ERZ773200 | MGnify/ENA primary metagenome ERZ773200 (study PRJEB29015, sample SAMEA2737770) | human gut metagenome | biome: human gut; feature: human-associated habitat; material: faeces | place: China | collected 2012 ... | reverse complement strand
TGGAGCACCTCCTTGCCAAGGAGGGGGTCGCGGGTTCGATCCCCGTCTCGCGCTTTTTTTTTACATTTTTAGGAGTTTTTTGTGTTTGTACATATATATGGAAAATCTTAAAATTAAAACACTTTCCTAAAAAATTAATCCCATATATAAAAATAAGATACTAACAAATAACTCTTTAAAAGTGTATAATTGCAATGAATGTTTAATCAAATGAAAGAGAGGTTTATGAAATGAAAAGATTAAAGAAATTTGGTGCGATTATTTGTGCCATTGCAATGATAGTATCTTCGATTACATACTATCCAACAAGCAATGTAAGTGCAGCAAAAACAGCAACATCATTACCTGAGAAAAAAGTAATAGGACTTGTTGCTAATAGCAAAAGTGGTTCGGATACAATTGAAAATGCAATTATGTTTGCATGGGCAGGAGCCGATGACCCAGCAAATGTAGCTGGATATGATCCAACAGTTACATCAACAGTTATTTATATTTACAAGGATGGAAAGTTAGTTACAAAGATTGGCAATGCTACAAAAGGCGGTGTAGTAGGTGGACTTTCAGCAGGTTCATATACAGCACAGGCTGCAAATGTAAACAGCATGGGTGAGGGACCATTATCAGAAACAGTTAGCTTTACAGTAACAGGAGCAACTCTTAATTACACATATCCTGTTAATTGCATAGGTCCAAAAACACCGGCGGGATTAAGTTATATTACAGGAAATCCACAAGTTCCTGCTGACAATCCGGCGCAGAAAGACAATAAATTAGGTGTTGCATGGGCACCATCATCAGAAGCAAGTATTCCATCAGCAGATTCATCAGTTGTAGGATACAATTTATATTTATTTGATGCAAAGACAGGTACACCTTACAGACGTGTATATGTAGACGGAATTACCAAGTCAAATGTTATATTGGAAAGTGTATCGGCAGGTGAATATCTGGCATATTTATCAGCAGTGGATGCAGAAGGCAGAGAGTCAGCTTTGGCAGCAACATCATTTGGTCAGTCATCAAAGGTTACTGTTAAAGGTCAGGTTATAGATAATGCACAGTCATTTGACAAACCAAATCAGCCAACATTACCAGATGGACTTTCAATTTTAACAGAAGGTATAAAATATGGATTTACTATTGCATGGTCTGGTGAGGCAGATTTAACAGGTCAGAGATTGAATCTTTTTGTAGATGGTGTTTGTATCAAGGTAGGAATCAATGGGAATGTGGCAAGTTACTATGAAAACAGACTTGCGGCAGGTACATATGAAGTAGAAGTAAGATCACAGTATACAAGTAACAATGTAGAATCATTTGGATTAAAGAAAACTGTGTCAATTGAGGCAGACCCTGGACTCACAGGAAAAACACCTGCAGAACTTGCAGATCCTGCATATTCAGAATACAAGGAACCAACTACAACAGCAGTGGCAGAAACAACTACAGTTGCAACAGCAGAGACAACCACACCAGTGGCAGTAGCACCAACATTAAAACCAACAGCGAAACCTACAACAGTAGCACCTACAACAGCTAACGGTAATGTTGATGAAAGCATTCAGGCACCGGTAGGACTTGTACATGCACCGGGAGAAGGATTGCCATATCATTTCGCATGGGCAGCAGTTGATGGAGCTGACGGATATAACGTTTACATAGATGGAGTGTATGTAACAAAAGTTACAGAAAATGTTGCAGATTTAGATGCTTCAATGTTTACAAAGGGAGCTGTGGAATATACAGTTGGAGTTGCAACAGTAAAGGAAAATAAAACATCAGCAATAACATCAATTAAGTATACATATGATGGAGGAGTACAAGCAACAACAACGGTAGCTCCTGTAACAACACCATCAGTACCGGGTCAGGATGTAGATGAAAGCATAAAAGCCCCTGAAGGACTTGTATGGGCAGGAAATGCTAATTTACCATATTATTTTGCATGGGCTAAGGCAGATGGTATAGACTCATATAATGTATATGTTGATGGAACTTTAGTAGCTAACGTAGTTGATGGCTCAGTTAATTTAAATGAATCTGTATTCACAAAGGGTTCAGGCGAATATGCAATTGGAATTGCAGCAGTAAAAGGAAATAAAACATCAGTAATAACATCAATTAAATATACATATGCAGGAAGCGGACAGCCAGCAACAACAAAGGCACCGGAACCTTCAACAGCAAAGCCTACAGATGTAACAGTGGCGCCAACAGCACCGGGACAGGATGTAGACGAAAGTATAAAGGCACCTGAAGGACTTGTATGGGCAGGAAATACTAATTTACCTTATTATTTTGCATGGGCACCGGTTGTAGATGTAGATTCATATAATGTCTATGTTGATGGAGTATATGCAACAAATGTTAATGGAAACTCAGTTAATCTTGAAAAATCGGTATTTACAAAGGGTTCTGGGGAATACACAGTAGGAGTTGCCGCAGTTAAGGGTAACAAGGTTTCAAATATAACATCAGTTAAATATACATATACAGGTGATGGAGCAATCACAACAACAAAAGCTCCTGAGGCACAGCCAACGGCAGCACCTACAACAGTAGCACCAACAGCTAAGCCTACAGTAGCACCAACAACAGCTAAGCCTACAACAATACCAAAGGAAACAACAAATATTTCTTTTACAACAGACAGTTCTATTGAAAAGCCATTTGGTTTGGATGTAAGTCAGGCAAGTGTAGGATATGTTAATGTTGTTTGGGGACGTGGAACAATTGACTGTTACAATGTTTATGTAGATGGAGAAAGAAGACGTACGGGAATTTCAGCACAGGCTTTAAAACTTCCTGTTTATACAGAAGGAACACATACAATAGCAATTACAACAGTTGTAGGAAAAAGAGAATCAGAAAGACTTGAAGCACAGATTCAGATTACAGGAATTGGTGAAAAGGAAACAGAACCTGAAACATGTCCTGAAGAACTTAAGCCACAACTTAAGAAAAATGTTCCTTTAAGAGATGACAGAATCGCAATTGAACTTAACAATAAGACTAATGGAAAATACAGTGACAGCGAAATTTACTGGTGCATTTTAGGAAATAATGAAAATAATCAGCTTTGTTATATGGATAAAGATGGAAATATGATTCCTGCATCAGAGAGTCTTAACACAGTTGAAGTAAACGGAACAAAATATGCAAATATTTATCATACACTTGCAGAATCAGACCATGTATATGCACCGACAATCCGTTCAGGAAGAATGTATTTAAGTTATGGAAAACCTGTATATGTTAAGTTTAACGGTTCAACAGGTTATGCCGGACCTGACCTTAATAATCCGGGTGACGTAAATGCAAATACATTATTTGAGTTTGCAGAGTTTACTATTGAAGGAAAGCATTATTGGGGAAATACAACACGTGTTGATTATTTCTGTTTCCCAATGGTTACACGTTTAATAGGTGGTTCATTATATGGCGGATATGATAATGTAGTAGGTGATGTTGGAACAAGAGATGAAATCTTCACAGCTTTCAAGAATGAAGTTCCAAATGAATATAAGTCACTTGTAAGAGATGATAGAATTATTGCACCATGTAAGAGTACATTTAATGTTGGAAAGATAAACGGAAATTATTTTGATAATTATATTAATGAATTCTGGAACAAATATGCCAATGAAGATTTAAGATTCAGCTCAGAATCAGGAAGCTTCGTTGGTAGAGTAGTTGGAAATCAGATGCGATTTACAAGAGAAGGTGACAGCACAGTTTATTATGTTGATAAGCCAAATACACAGGAAGTGTTAGAAGGCAAGGGTGCATTTGACAGAGGAAACGGTGTTGAAAAAGCTATTGAAGCACAGCTTTGTGCAGCATTTAACAGAGGTGTTGCAACAGAACCTGACAAATGGTACACACCAAGTCAGTATTACAAGAATAGTGTTGCAAACTTCTATGCAGGTTTCTTCCATGAACATTCAGTTTTAGGAAAAGCTTACGGATTCTGTTATGACGATGTAAATGATCAGAGCACATTACTTCAGTATGATAAAGCAGATGCTCTTGTAATTGATCTTAAATGGTAAATAAATTACTATAAAAAATACCCTTTTTAATTGGGAGCACATCAGTTTTGGTGTGCTCTCTTTTGTTTTAATCCCCCAAAAAATAACAGAGCTTTAATGCTAATTAATGTTTTGCAACAAACTAATTAGCATTAAGCCCTGTTAATTCTTTGAAATGTAAATAATTTCATCTTACTAACTATTAATTAATATCCAACAGCTTATCTACTGCATCCTGTATTTCAGGGTGCTTTCTATATTGTTCTATTAAGTGATGTTCATGTTTTGTAAGATTAATTGGCTCATCGTCAGTATATCCGAAAGTGCCAAGAATGTTATCAATATTATAAATATCACAAAGTAGAAGTAGTGTGTCAGCGTCAGGCTGAGTGGCACTGCTTTCCCATCCGTAAACGGTTTTTTCAGCTACCTTAAGTGACTTTTCTTCCAGTAATTCAGTAACGTCCCTCACACTTAAATTATTCATTTTTCGGTAAGCTTTTAATACTTCTGCAATCTTTCTATTCTTCATTTTAAATACCTCTTTTTAAATAATATAGTAAGAAAAAATCAACGTCAACCAAATCACCTTGAAAAAAGGAAAAATCCTTTTGAATTCTTTTGATTCGGGAAAAATCCACATTGCATTTCTTGAATACAGAGAATATAATAGACATTATAATATTATTTTCTTGTAATACGGGAATGGCGGTGACAAATGAAAAATAATAACAGCGTTTCAAAAGCATTAATTAAATACATAAAAGAAAAAGAAATATCTACATCACAGATTTCTAAGGATACCGGAATTTGGGAGAAAAAGTTAACTGATGAGAATGTAACTTTTACGGCATCAGAATTTTTGGAATTATGTTCTTATTTGCATTTAAAACCGGAAGATTTGAGATAGGTGATAAAGTGCTAAATTACATATGCAGAAATGACAATATTAAAACTAAAAGCAGTACCTGTCCTGTGTGTGGACAGAGAACTGAACTGACGAAATCAAACATATACTGGTGCGAAACCTGCAAGGTGCCATTGTATCAGAAGGAATGTCAGTGTTGTGGAAGTAGCGGCAGAAGATTAACCACTGATATTAGACCGGTTTTTCCGGAGGAGAGATTACTGTTAGAAATAATGACAGATAAGACACCCGGATATTATGAGAAGATGTCAGTTTGGAATTGTTCAGGCAACAGATATATTGCCGATGGACAGAGGGTTGATTTTGCAGTTAAGGATTTAAAGGATAAAAATCCTAACGATATAAGAATTAGATACGAGAATGAAGTTTCTAATATCGATTATAAATATTTTAATGAATTTAAAGACAGATTCGTAAAGGCTAACAGAAGCCGTTACGAATTTATAGTAAAGGAAGCAGTAGATTACATAAAGAATTCAACAAAGGATTATACTGCAAAGGATATGTTTGTTTCTTTTTCAGGGGGGAAGGACTCTACAGTCACATCTGATCTTGTTATGAGAGCTTTAAGTGAACCGAAGATTCTTCATATTTTCGGTGACACAACTTTAGAATTCCCCGAGACTATGAAATACATAGAACGATTTAAAAAAGAACATCCACAGACTCCTATTGTTTCATCAAGAAACAAAGATAAAGATTTTGAGGAACTTTGTGCTTTGGTTGGCCCACCAAGCAGAGTTATGAGATGGTGCTGTACTATTTTTAAAACAGGTGCAATCCAGAGAAAGATTAAAACTATGTTTAGAAATAAGAACAAAATTATAACTTTCTATGGAATAAGAAGAAACGAATCAGCAAGCAGAAACAAGTATGAGCGTGAAACAGAAGGCTCTAAAATTACAAAGCAGATAACTATTTCACCGATTATTGACTGGATGGATTTTGATGTGTGGCTTTACATGCTTACAACAGAAATTGATTTTAATTATGCATACAGATTAGGGTATGCAAGAGTTGGCTGCTGGTGTTGTCCTAATAACAGTGGTTGGTCAGAGTTTTTGTCTAAGATTCATATGCCTGAACAGTCCAAAAGATTCAGACAGCTTTTGGTTGACTTTGCAACAAAGATTGGAAAACCTGATCCGGAAGTGTATGTGGACGAAGGCAAGTGGAAAGCAAGACAGGGGGGAAATGGCGTAGATTATGCAAAGAAGTCGGCAGTATCATTTGAACCTTGTGTGCTGGAAGAGAATGCTTTTAATTATGAACTTCAAAGACCAATTTCAGACCAATTGTATGAGTTGTTTAAGCCTTTTGGATATTTAAATTTCGATATGGGCAATAAGCGATTGGGTGAAGTTTATGTAACAAGAAGGAATGGCAATCCTGTTTTGAAATTGCAGGGCAGAATTGGCTCTACAACTTTAAAAGTTACAATAATTGACAGCAACATAGATGGGGCAAAGAATCTTAAAACAGCAGAGGATAAGATTAAATGTCAGATTACAAAATATCAGATGTGTATGGCATGCAGGGCGTGCGAAAGTATTTGCAAGCACAATGCCATAGTTATAAAAGAGGACAAAGAAGGTAATCTTGATTATAGAATACTGGACAATAAATGTGTAAGATGTGCAGAATGCGTTAATCATTACACGGCAGGATGTTATATGAGAAAGGTTTTGGCAATAAAAAGAAACTAGTTAATTATTTATGAAACTTAAGCAGGCAGATAGGAGAAGAAAATGGCGATTAAACTTAAAGGACATGAAACATTTGCACTTCGTGAGGGGTGGCTTAATAAAGGACTTGCAAAGGTAGATGCCAATCCAAAAGTTTTCTCTGAAAACTATGGGGCGGATGCTCTTGGAGTGGGAAGCAATATGGCTAAGGCTATTCGCTATTGGCTTAAAGCCGGAAAGTTTATGGAAGAACCACCTAAAGAGGGGGCAAAGCTTACAGATATAGGTCAGATTATTTTTAAGGAAGATAAGTATTTAGAAGATATATTTTCATTATGGATATTCCATATTAATCTGGCAGGAAATGAGAAACTTGCAACAAGCTGGTATGCTTTTTTTAACTTAATTAACATTGACGAATTTTCAAAGGAAGATTTAATGAACATTCTATTAGAAAAGCTTACTCCTTTGGCAGAGGAAAAAGCCATACCTGAGCGTTCGTTGCGAGATGATATTTCCGTACTTTTAAATATGTACGTAAAAGAGAAGCAGCAGAATTATGATCCGGAGGAAAATAAGATTTCACCATTTGCACAATTGGGTTTATTAAAAAAAGACAGAAATAATTATATAAAAACACAGCCTGACAAGGATAAGTTATGTGATGATGCAGTGCTATACGGCCTGATTAAGTTTTTTGAAAAAAAAGAAGCTGACTCAATAGGAATAGATGAATTGCTTAACAGTCCAATGTCACCGGGAAGAATTTTGAACCTAAAGAGAATGGCTTTAAACGAATATTTGGACCATTTAGAAGGTCAGGGTTATTTGACTGTTAACAGAACAGCAGGACTTGATATGGTTTATCTTAAAAAGAAAATCGGGCTTAAGGAAGTTGTTTCGAATTATTATAAAAAACACTAGAAGAAGTTTTTAAAAGGCTAACGAATTATTACAGGAACAATAAAGAAAAGCGATTTGTAAGACTAATAAAACAGTAAACACTGATAGAAAGGATGCGTATATCTGGCAATCAGGTATATCAGAGAATAAATGAATAAGTTTAAAGACTTTATAGAAATAGACAAGAAATTTCAAAATTCAATAAATTTGCAGTTGGACATAGATAATTTATCTAAACTAAATAGCTATATACCAACCCATTCTTCTATTTTAGTGTTGGATGGGTTTCTTAATAATGTTTTGTCAGACAGAGACAAGGCAAATATTTTAATTGGACCTTATGGAAAGGGAAAATCACACCTTTTACTGGTTTTGCTGGCTTTACTTAACGACGGAAAAGGGGACATAACTAAAAGAACAATTAACAAAATAGAAAAAGTTTCAAAGGAAACTGCTGAAAAAATAAAGACTATACAAAGTAGTATAAAGCCTTTTCTTCCGGTTATTATTTCAGGAACAGAGAAGGATTTAAACAAAGAATTTATTATAGCTTTAATGGAGTCATTAAGAAAAAATAATCTTATGAATGTGGCACCTGAAAGCGATTATGGCAAGGCTTTGGAAGTTATAGCTAAATGGCAGAAAGACTTTAAACAGGTTTATGAAAGCTTTAAGCAGATTGTTAGAGAATATGGCAGAACTGTGGAAGAGTTTATGGGTGAACTTAAGGAAATGAAGGAAGAGGCTCTCAATATTTTTAAAGAGATACATCCTAAACTTACTGCCGGCAGTGAATTTATGCCAATGTCAGTTAATAACGCCATGACTTTGTACGGGGAGATTAACAGAACACTTGAAAGTTATGGATATGGCGGAATTTATATAATTTTCGATGAGTTCAGTAAATATATTGAAGGTCATGAAAAGGATACTTTTGCTTATGACATGAAGATTTTGCAGGATATATGTGAGCTTGCCAATAACTCCAAAAAACAGCAGATTCACATTACTTTCGTGGCGCACAAAAGCATTAAAGAGTACGGCAACGCATTGTCTTCAGATATAGTTAATGCTTTCAAAGGTGTTGAGGGTAGATTAAAAGAAGTTAGATTTGTAGTTTCAGCTCAGAATAATTATGAGCTTATTCAGCATGTAATAAAGAAGAAAGTAAGCGACTGCAAACCATGGTTTCAGGAGCAGAATAATAAAGAAATAATCGAGGAATCTTACAAGATTCCTTGTTTTTCAGGCCTATTTACAGAGAAAGAATATAAGAAAATCGTAATGGAGGGGTGTTTTCCGATGCTACCTCTTACAGCCTATGCACTTTTAAATATTAGTGAAAAGGTTGCACAGAATGAGAGAAGTATTTTTACTTTTCTTGCTAATGACGAAAAAGGAAGTTTAATTAATATAGTAGAAAACGGTAGCGAAGAATTACTGTCTGTTGATGTAGTTTATGACTATTTTCAAAATATGTTTAGGGACAGCATTTCTCTTACTAACATACACAATGAATGGCTTAAGGCAGACTATGCCTTAACTAAGGCTGAATCATTAAATGAAGAAAAAATAATTAAGGCAATGGCTATTCTTCATATGATTAATAGAAATGAGGAAGTTCCGGTTAGAAAGACGGAAATCAGATTGGCAACAGGTTTAAATATGGCTGATTTTGTAAGTAGCCTTGAAAAACTTGAAAGCAAAAATATTGTAACCTACAGAAGCAAGCTTGGAGTTTATGCATTTAAAAATAACGTAGGCGTAAACCTTGATAATCAGATGAACAACATGATTGAAAAGCAGCCTTTAAGCCTTAACTGGCAGGAAGAAATTGCCACAGTGTCAGAACTTGATTATGTACTTCCAAAGAAATACAACCAGGAATATACAATGACAAGATATTTCAAGTACGTATATATGACACCGGAGCAGTTTCTAAATACATCTAAGTCAGAATATTTATTTGAAACATATAAGGCAGACGGTCTGATTATATGTCTTGTTATGCTTAAAGATGGGGATGTTAATCAGATTAAGGAACATTTAAAGGAACTAAATGATAACAGACTTGTTGTAATATATCCTGACAAAATATTTGGCTTTTCAGAGCAGCAGAACATTAGAAAATTAAAAGCTGTGGAAAAATTGCTTAAGGATAAAGATTTTTTAGAAGAAAATAAAGTTCTGCAACAGGAACTTGAAATATATAAGGAAGATTTGATTTTTGAAATAAATGTAGAACTTGAAAAGTCATATTTGCCGGAAAACAACAGATGTAAATATTTTAATACATTAAATGGTGTGACGGAGTTGTGTTTTGAAAACCAGATTAGTTTTAATAGATTTTTAAGTGAAATATGCTTAAGCTACTACGAACATGCACCAAAGATTAACAACGAATTAATTAACAGAAAAAGTGTATCAGCACAGATTAAAAAGGCACGAAATTTAATTATAGATGCCATTTTAAACGAAGAAGAACTTAATAGATTTGAAAAGGGTACAAGCTCGGAGGCAACTATTTTTAGAGCTACTCTTATGCATACGGGAATTTTAAAAGGGGACAGTTCTGAGGAGGAAGGCTGTAGAAGAATTATTGAAGAAATCGATGCTTTTGTAGGTCAATGTGCAGGCAAGAAGGTTTCTTTTCAGGTCCTTTATAACAAATTATTGGGTAAGGATTTTGGCACAAGAAAAGGAGTAATTCCTATTTTTATTGCAAAGGAAATAATTAATCTGCAGGATACGCCGATTATTTATCTTCAGAATAAGGAAGTGGAGATTTCAAGCAGTATTTTAAACAATATTAACGAAAGACCACAGGAGTATTATCTTTTTATTGAAAAGGAAAGTATTGAGAAAGAAAAATATCTAAAGGTTTTAGAAGAACTTTTCCTTAGCGAAGAGTTAAGAAAAAAACAGAAGTCAAAAATGCAGCGCTTAAACAACATTGTGGAAAGTATGCAGAGATGGTACAGATCATTGGACCAGTATACTTTAACATTTACAAAACAGCTTTTTGAAGAAAATGAGCAGGGCTATTTGGAAGAAGATGCTTTCGAAAGAATGTGCTCTTTTAGAAAAGTATTTAAGGGCATAGAACTTAATCCAAGAGAAGTTCTTTTTGAAAAAATACCAAAGGCAATATGCCATGACAATAGCGGTGATGCAGTTTTTGAAAATGTTACTTTACAGATAGAAGAAATTAAAAAATATATGGACAACAATCTTGCAAATGCAAAGAAGAAAACAGCAGTTCAGGTTAAGAGCATCTTTGGAGCAAGGGCTGATGAAAGTTTAAGTGCATGTTTAAAGAACTGGTATTCAAAACAAAGTGAAAAGTCAAAGTCACATATTTACGCTGAGAATATTACAGGCTTTATGACGTACATTGAAAAGCTGACTACTAACGATGAGGATGAAATTGTTTCAAGATTGTGCAAAATTATTACAGGAATTTATATCAATGATTGGAAAAACGACTCTTATGAAAGATTTGTCGAAGAGTTAACTTATGTTAAAAACACTATTCAGTCTATTAAGGAAAGTGAACAGTCAACAGAGGGAGAAAATAAGATTTCAATTAAAACAGGGGAAAGTACAATCGAAAGATTCTTTGAACCTGACAGTGACGACAGCACAAGTTATTTCCTTCAGAATGCAATAGAGGATGCACTGGAAGAATTTGGTGATACATTGGAACTTAATCAGAAAGTTTCGGTGTTGGTAAAGGCACTGGAAGAACTGTTGAGTAAATAATTGAATTGATTGAAAAGTAATGGAACAGTAAGATTTGCGAAAGATATTAATAGAAGAGACTTGCCATATGCAAATGGAAGTTACTGATTATAAATGGATTTATTTGAGGGATAAGTTATGGATAAGGAGAATAATAGTAAAACTATATATTTAGATAATGCAGCAACAACTTTTCCAAAGCCGGAGTCTGTTTATACGGAGATGGATTATGTAAACAGAAATCTTGCAGTTAATACGGGAAGAGGCTCTTATAGTCTGGCAAGAAAAGCAACGGAAATAATAGACCGGACAAGAGAGAAAGCTTTGAAACTTGTAAAAGGAAAAGATGTTGCAGACATTGTGCTTACGCCATCAGCCACAATTGCAATGAATGTAATAATTGGTGGTTTGGATTGGAGTGGTGCAGATATTTGCTATGTTTCTCCTTTTGAACATAATGCAGTAATGCGACCATTACATTTGATTAGTGAAAAATATGGTTTTGATTTAATAGAACTCCCATTAAAGAGCGAAACATTAGAAATAGATTTTGAAAAAATGGAATATATGTTTTCCATGAATCCTCCTACGAAAGTTTTTGCAACTCATATAAGCAACGTAACCGGGTATATTTTGCCGGTTAAAGAGATAACTGAAATGGCAAAAAAATATAACAGTCAGGTTATTATTGATGCCTCTCAGTCATTGGGATTATTAGACATTAACATGAACAACCTAATGGCAGATTTTATAGCTTTTGCAGGACATAAGAATCTATATGGACCATTTGGCACCAGTGGATTTTTCGTAAGAAAAGGAACAAAGATTAATCCATTTATTGCCGGAGGAACGGGAAGTGATTCACTTAACCTAAATATGCCAAAAACAATACCTGCAATGCTGGAACCGGCAAGTCCTAACATAGTTGCCGTGGCAGGAATGGAGGCAGCATTAGATGAAACAATTGGGCGAATAAGTGACTTTGAGGCAAAAGAAAAAGAATTAACAGAATACCTTGTAAAAGGACTTGAAAAAATAGAAAACATAACTACATATTTTCCATTGGAAGATTCACATATAGGAATTGTAGCCTTTAACATTGAAGGCTACAAGGCAGAGGATGTGGGAACAATATTAGACCAGGATTACCACATTGCAGTTAGAACAGGATATCATTGCGCACCACTTATACATAAACATTTGATGGATATAGAAAAGGGAGGAGTGGTAAGAGCCAGTGTTGGAAGGTATACAACAAGGGATGATATAGAAAAGCTGCTGGAGGCAGTGGAAGAACTAAGTGAGGAAATGTAGATGAGTTTTGTTGATTTAAATGTACAGTTTAGTTATAGAAGTGATGTAGATGACATAGCAACAGATTTTTTAGTACCTGTTTTAAGTGAGAGTATAAGCTATAAAAGGTCTGTTGGATATTTTTCCACGTCATCGCTTATAAGTCTGTCCGTTGGACTGTGTAAAATGGCACAGAATGGAGGAAAGGTTGAAATAATATGTTCCCCTCAATTGTCAAAGGAAGATATAGAAGCTGTTAATTTAGGTTACAAAACAAGAGAAAAAGCAATTACCGAAGCTTTAGCATTAAGCATAGCAGAACCAAAAGATTATTACGAATCAGAAAGACTTAACCTTATTGTAACAATGATTGCAATGGGAATACTGGATATAAAAATTGCATTTATGGAAACAGATACAGGTATAAATATTTACCATGAAAAGATTGCTTTATTTGAAGATAAGTACGGAAATAAAATTGGATTTAACGGTTCGCTAAATGAGTCAGAAAACGGCCTGAAAAATAATTTTGAGTCAATAGATATATACTGTAGCTGGAAGAATGAAAGTGAAGAAAAAAGAGTAGAGAGAATAGAAGAAAATTTTGGAAAACTATGGAACGATAAAACAAAAAAATTAAGAATAGTACCATTTCCTAAAATAGTGTTAGATAAGTTAATGACCTTTAAAAAAGGACAGGTTAATTTTGAACTAGATAATGAGCAATATAGCAACAATGGAATATTAAAAAAAGACAGTATTTTTCACGTTCCTGAAGATGTAACTTTAAGAGAATATCAAAAAGATGCAGTATCAGGTTGGATTAATCAAAATTATCAAGGCATTTTTTCAATGTCAACAGGTTCAGGAAAGTCGTATACGGCATTGGCATGTATGGTTGATTTGGCAAAAAAACTGGAAGAAAAGTTGGCAGTATTTATAGTTTGTCCTTACATTCATTTAGTAGGACAGTGGGAGGAAGATGAGGTAAATTGGGCATGTACGCCAATAATAGCTCATTCAAAGTCGCCAGATAAAAACTGGGAACAGACATTAATAAAAGCTTATAAAAGATTTAGAAACAGTGAAAAACCATTTGTATGCATAACAACAAATGACACTTTTGCCAGCGAAAAAATTCAAAATATAATAACAAGATTTAATGAAGAGCAGAATGTTCTTTTAATAGTTGATGAAGCACATAATTTTGGCTCAAAGAGATTATCAGAATTATTGCCTGAAAACATCAAATACAGAATTGCTTTATCGGCAACAATCAAGCGTCATATGGATAAGCAGGGAACGGATAAGCTGTTTAATTATTTTGGCAATGAATGTATTGTATACGATTTGGAAAGAGCCATAAAAGATGGGGCTTTATGCAAATACAAATATTATCCTATACCTGTTGTACTTGAAATGGACGAACTGGAAGAATATTCAGAATTAACAGAAAAAATAAAGAAATTCGTAATAGAAGAAAACGGAAAAATAAAAATATCGGAAGATGGAAAACTATTAGTTTTTAAAAGGTCAAGACTATTAGCTAAAGCCAGACAAAAGATTCCTACATTGTTGAAACTAATGGAAAAATATAAAGATGATAACAGCATTCTGGTATACAGTGGTGCATCAACAATGGAGAAAAGTGAAACCGGTGAACTTACAAAAATGATAGATGAAGTAACGGACAGTATTAAAAAGTCACTGGACATGCGTGTACATAAATTTACGGCAGAAGAAACTTTAGATGAACGTCAGGAGATAAAACACTATTTTGAAAAGGGATTATATCAGGTAATAACAGCAATTAAATGTTTAGACGAAGGTGTTAATATTCCGGGAATAAAGACAGCTTTTATAATGAGCAGTTCAAGAAATCCTAAGGAATTTATACAAAGAAGAGGCAGACTTCTTAGAAGAAGCAAAAACAAAAAATATGCAGAAATATATGATTTTATAACATTGCCGAGAGATTTATCAGATGTTGTATATGGCGATTATGAAAGCGACAGAACGATTATATTAGGTGAATTATTTAGAATGAATGAATTTGCTAAGCTTGCAGAAAACAGAAATAAAACTGAGGTATTGATTACGGAAATAATGAACGCATATGGCGTGTTCTTTGATATTGATGAAGAAAATAAGAAAATGGAGGAGTACTATGATGGATGAGAACAAGGAAATTAACAAGGAACTATTTGACAGGATGTTTAAAACTATTAGAACATGGGAAATCAAGAATGTAAGAAACAATGAAGAAACGGACAAAAAAATGGTAGAAAGAATATTAAACTACATCATAAGAGAAGTAAAATAGGAGGGATAGTCTAATGAAATTTAAAAAAATTATAATGACTAATTTTATGAGATACAAAGGCAAAAATGAGCTGGTATTTTCTTGTGACAATGATAAGAACGTGACAATTATATTAGGGGACAATACTTTTGGAAAAACAACTATAGCTCAGGCTTTCAGGTGGGGACTTTACGGTAAAGTTAAAAAGACTAACTATATAAAAAATATTGATGATATAGTTTTGTTGAATAATGAAGTAATATCATTAATGGATAAGGGAGATATTCAGAAGGTTCAGGTAGAAATAGTAGTGGAAGATGGACCAAATACATATACCTTTATAAGAAGTCAGGAATTTAGAAAGGTACGCGATGATAATGAAGATTTAACAGTTGCCCCTTTTAATAAAATACCGGAACTTTCTATGACAAAAAATGGTGGCGATATTATAAGCAATATGGGAAATAAGAATAAAAACTATAAGGTAGGTTGCGTACAAAATACCATTAATACAATGTTTCCTGAAAAATTGTCTGACTATCTCTTTTTCGATGGAGAAAGATGGAGCGAAAATGATAATAGAGCGGTAGATATTGAAAAGTCAATAAATACAATAATTGGTTTATCTTCATTAACTAAAATGACAGAGCATTTAAAACTAGGTAATAGAGATATGTCAGCTAATGTAAGCGTAATTTCTAAGTTAAATAGAAAAATAAAAGTTTCATCAAGTGAAGAAGAAAAAGTTAGAGTTAAAATTGAACAAATTCAAAGAGATATTGAGACAAATGTAAGAAAAATTGCAGATACTAAAGAAGAAATAGAAATGATGACAAGTGCAAAAGATGATTTGTATGAAATATTAAATAACAATAGAAGTATGGAAGAAGACCAAAAAAATCTTAAATATCAGACAAGTAGAAATAATAGAGAACAAAGTTATGCAAAAGAAACTTATAAAGAGACCAGACCGGATAAGATTGTCGAAAAG
>ERZ773200.1964-NODE-1964-length-15885-cov-3.442956_pt1 | contig 15885 bp, 12 predicted proteins | sample MGYA00581008_ERZ773200 | MGnify/ENA primary metagenome ERZ773200 (study PRJEB29015, sample SAMEA2737770) | human gut metagenome | biome: human gut; feature: human-associated habitat; material: faeces | place: China | collected 2012 ... | reverse complement strand
TTCCACGTCTCCCTGCGTAGTGCACAGGGGATTTACTCCTTCATCGACAAGGAGAAGTATACCTTATATATTGTAGAAATGCACGGACTGGACTGGCATGTACAGCTGCCCGACGGCGCTAAGACTCCGGTAGACCGCAATGACTTCAGCTTCGTGCTGGATGGCGAGAAAGTGACATTCGACTTTGCCTATATCACCATCCACGGAACTCCGGGTGAGGACGGCCGTCTGCAGGGCTATTTTGATATGCTCCACATCCCTTATTCGTGTTGCGGAGTACTGGCAGCGTCGCTCACGTACGATAAGTTTGCCTGCAACCAGTATCTGAAAGGTTTCGGTGTGCGCATTGCCGAATCGTTGTTGCTGCGCGGCGGACAGTCGGTAACGGATGAAGATGTGATGGAGAAAATCGGTCTGCCTTGCTTCATTAAGCCCAGCTTGGGAGGTTCCAGCTTCGGCGTGACCAAGGTGACGGCGAAAGAGCAGATACAACCTGCCATAGCCAAGGCATTTGCGGAAGCGCAGGAAGTACTGGTGGAGGCCTTTATGGACGGAACCGAGATTACCTGCGGCTGTTACAAAACAAAAGACAAGTCCGTAGTGTTCCCCATTACGGAGGTGGTGAGCCACAACGAGTACTTCGATTATGAAGCTAAGTATAATGGTGCGTCTGACGAGATTACTCCCGCCCGCATCTCGGACGATTTGACCCGCCGGGTGCAGACGCTGACTTCTGCCATTTATGATATACTCGGGGCCTATGGCATTATCCGCGTGGACTATATCATTACCGAAGGGGAAAAAATCAATCTGCTGGAGGTGAATACCACCCCCGGAATGACTGCCACCAGCTTTATTCCCCAGCAGGTTCGTGCTGCCGGAATGGAGATGAAGGATGTAATGACAGATATTATAGAAAACAAGTTTAAGGATTAATCATTATTCATTATGAATGCGAACGTGGAATTTGATGAAATCCGTCCTTATCATGATGAGGAACTTCCTCAAGTCTATGAGGAACTGATTGCCGATGCGGCGTTCCGGCAGGCAGTGGATACTGTGATGCCTGGTGTACCTTTTGAAGTCTGGTCGCAGAAAATGCGCGCGTGTAAAACCAAGCTGGAATTTCAGAAGACCTTCTGCTATGGGCTTCTGTGGAAATTGGCGAAGGAGGCTACGGATGGATTGACTTTGGACCATACCGCGTTGCCGGCAGACAAGTCGGCGGCGTATACCTATATCTCCAATCATCGCGACATTATTCTCGATTCCGGTTTCTTGTCCATTCTTTTGGTAGACCAGGGTATGGATACGGTAGAGATAGCCATTGGCGACAACCTGCTTGTCTATCCGTGGATTAAGAAATTCGTGCGTGTCAACAAGTCCTTCATCGTGCTGCGTGCGTTGACCATGCGCCAGATGCTGGAGGCTTCCGCACGCATGTCCCGCTATATGCATTATACCATCAGTGAGAAGAAACAGTCTATCTGGATTGCACAACGTGAAGGGCGTGCCAAGGATTCCAACGACCGCACGCAGGACAGTGTGCTGAAGATGCTGGCAATAGGCGGTGAAGGCGATGTCATTGACCGCTTAATGGAAATGAATATAGCTCCGCTTGCCATTTCCTATGAATACGACCCTTGCGACTTCCTGAAAGCGCAGGAGTTCCAACTGAAACGGGACATTGAAGGCTATAAGAAAACGACGGCTGACGACTTGCTGAATATGCAGACCGGACTGTTCGGCTATAAAGGGCGGGTACATTTCCAGACGGGTGCCTGCATGAATGATGAATTGGCGAAGATGGACCGTTCACTTCCGAAGCCCGAACTCTTTGCACGCATGTCTGCACTGATAGACAAACGCATTCATGCCAGCTACCGGATGTATCCCAATAATTATGTGGCACACGACCTTCTCGAGGGGAAGGAGGATTTTTCCGACCATTACACTGCCGAGGATAAGCAGCGCTTCACGGCCTATATAGAACAACAGTTGGAGCGTATCTCCATTCCTAATAAGGACGTGGACTTTCTGCGCGGAAAAATGCTGCTGATGTATGCCAACCCGTTGAAGAATTATCTGGCGGCTATAAAAGAATGAATACATGAAGAAGTACTGTGATTGGTGGCTTTTGCCTTTATTGGCCTGTCTGTTGGCTGGTTGTGGCGATGATGATTATCATTATCCTTCCGTGAAGCTGGAATTCTTGACTGCCTTTTCGGGGGCTGACGGCTATCTGCGGTCTGTTGTGACGGATGAAGGGGAAACCTTGCCGGTAGTGGAGGACAAGACAAAGACGAACATAGAGGCAAACGCCTCGGTACGTGTCATCAGTAATTATGCTTCGGAGGTAACTGCCGATGGAACTGCCGGTGCGGTGCTGTATGCCTTGAGCGGTGTTCTTTCTGTCGTTCCCCAAACGGTCGACAAGTTCGAGGAGGGCGTCAAGACAGACCCTACTGATGTACTGGGTATCTGGATGGGACTCGACTATCTCAATATGACACTGATAGTCAAGGAGAATGGTGAACATAAGTTCCATTTTATTGAGGATGAAGTGATTGTGGATACTGCTACCGGGTGTAGTGAAGTATATCTGACGCTGTATCATGACGCAAAGGAGGAGGTGGTGTCTTATACCAGGCGTGCCTACGCTTCCGTACCTTTGCGGCAGTATGCGGCAGAGGGTATACAGAAGGTTATGGTTCATTTCAGTGTGCACACTTATTCCGGTGACATCAAGACTTACGATTTTGTTTATAACCCTGACTAAAATGAAATATTCGATGAAGACATTGTTCGCGGGTTTTTGCCTCGTTTTTACCACCCTCTTTTCCTGCCAGCAGAAGGAGGGACAGTTCAAGTCTGTTTCGGTAGATGACTTTTCCACATTGATAGCCAATCCGGAGGTGCAGCTTCTGGATGTGCGTACTGTTGCCGAATACTCGGAAGGACACGTGCCCCACAGTATCAATATCAATGTATTGGATGAGTCGTTTGAAACGATGGCCGACTCCACTCTGCAGAAGGACAAACCGGTTGCAGTATATTGTCGTAGTGGTAAGCGTAGTAAAAAGGCCGCTGCCATACTGAGCAAAAAAGGATATATAATCTATGACCTTGACAAAGGTTTCATCGGTTGGGAAGAAGCGGACAAAGAAGTGGAAAAGTAATAGCGGTGTAGCTGAAATGCATTTGCTATAATTTCTTTTTAGGCGAGGATTACGCGGATTTCACGGAAAAATTTAAGAAAAGAATCCGCGTTTTCCGCGTAATCCGCGCCTAAAAAGAATAAAGTAGTCTTGTCCTCTGGTTAGAGGCTTTCAAGCAGTCTCTTCAGCACCACTGTTGCTGAAATCTCCCGGTTGGCCGCTTCGGGGATTACGATGGACTGCGGGCTTTCTATCACATCATCCGTCACAATCATGTTGCGTCGAACCGGCAGGCAGTGCATGAAGTAGGCATTGTTGGTAACGGCCATCTGGCGCTCGCCTACTGTCCAGGTGCGGTCTTTGCTCAATATTTGTCCGTAGTTGTCGCCTGTATAGGCCGCCCAGTTCTTGGCATAGACAAAATCGGCTCCTTCAAAAGCTTTCATCTGGTCATATTCTACGCGGGCATTTCCTACGAACTTGGGGTCGAGTTCATAACCTTCGGGATGTGTAATCACAAAGTCATAATCAGTTGCATTCATCCATTCGGCAAAGGAGTTGGGGACAGCCTGGGGCAATGGACGCGGATGTGGAGCCCATGTCATCACTACTTTGGGGCGTGCCGTCTTCTTATATTCCTCAATGGTTATCAAGTCGGCAAAACTCTGCAGCGGATGGCGTGTGGCAGCCTCCATGGAGAATACCGGCCGGCCGGAATGCTTGATGAACTGCTCCAGTATCACTTCGTTGTAATCGTCTTCCTTATTTTCGAAGCGTGCAAAAGAACGTACGCCGATGACGTCGCAATAGCAGCCCATCACGGGAATGGCTTCCAGTAAGTGTTCCGGTTTGTCACCGTCCATGATGACACCACGCTCTGTCTCCAGTTTCCAGGCTCCCTGGTTGATGTCCAGTACAATTACGTTCATGCCCAGATTCAATGCAGCCTTCTGTGTACTGAGGCGGGTACGCAGGCTGGAGTTGAAGAAAATCATCATCAGCGTTTTGTTACGTCCCAGTTCCACATATTTGAAACGGTCTTTTTTAATCTCGAATGCTTCGTCCAGTGCAGACTTCAGGTTACCGATGTCCTGCACGCAAGTAAAGTTCTTCATATTTACAGTCTTTTTAGTGTATCTATATCTTTGTTATTCGGCTGTCAAGGTCTGGTCTGTCCGGAACCTTCGATAATCCATTTGTATGTGGTGATTTCTTCCAGAGCCATCGGACCGCGGGCGTGTAGCTTCTGGGTGCTGATGCCAATCTCGGCACCGAGTCCGAATTGTGCGCCGTCGGTGAAAGAGGTCGGTGCATTGACGTATACGCAAGCGGCGTCCACTTCCCGGCAGAACCATTCGGCACGTGTCTTGTCGTCCGTAATGATGCATTCGCTATGTTTGGAACCGTACTTCCGGATATGTGCCAATGCTTCCTGGAAAGAATTCACGGTTTTAATGGCCATCTTGTAGTCCAGGAACTCTCTGCCGTAGCAGTCTTCAGTGGCAAGCCTCAACAGCTCGACGGGATATTTGTCACGCAGACTGTGGTAGGCGGGTTCATCGGCAAATATCTCTACATTGCTTGATTGCAGCGGCAGGCATAGGTCGGGCAAATTAGCCAGGCTGTCGGCTTCGATAATCAGGCAATCCAAAGCGTTGCATACACTGACCCGGCGTGTCTTTGCATTGGCAATGATAGATGGACCTATGCTTATATCGCCATAGCGGTCGAAGAACGTATGGCATACGCCGGCACCTGTCTCTATAACCGGTACTGTGGCATTCTGGCGTACGAAGTTTATCAGGCTGCTGCTGCCGCGCGGAATTATCAAATCTACATAATCGTTGGCATGCAGTAGTTCGGCAGTCGCCTCTCTGTCGGCAGGAAGCAGTTCCACGATATGTGTATCTACGTTGAAATGCTCCAGTACCTCGTGTATCACGCTGATTATGGCACGGTTGGAATAGTCTGCATCGCTTCCGCCTTTCAGAATACAGGCATTGCCGCTTTTAAGGCAGAGTGAGAATACATCGAAACTGACGTTGGGACGGGCTTCGTAGATAATGCCTATGACACCGAAAGGTACACTGACCCTTTTTATCTTCAATCCGTTGGGTAATACGTTCTCTTTAAGGACTTTTCCCAAAGGAGAAGGGAGGGCGGCTACGTTGCGGATGTCCGCAGCGATGTCCTGCAAACGGCTTTTTGTCAGTTTCAGGCGGTCGTATTTAGGGTCGGTAGAAGGCATACGCTCCAAATCCTTCTGGTTTTCACTCAGAATGAAGTCTGTTTTGTTTATGGCAGCGTCTGCAACAGCCAGTAATATTTGGTTGATTTCTTTGTCGCTCAACGCTAGCATGTTACGGCTGGCATCTTGTACGGCGACAAAAGTTTTGTTTAAGTTCATTTTCTTACTGAGTATAGAGTGATAAATATGCAAGTATGAATATCGTGGATAGTATCCGTCTGTGTCCTATTCTATATATAGGTAGTCGTAGTGCACTACGGGTTTCTTTCCATGTTTTCCCATTGTTTCCCGTGCCTGGCTGGAGTCACAGTTGGCTTTTCCCACACCGATGGGTTTACCGCCGAAGTCGATAATCCGTACGATGTCGTCCTTCTCGAACTCGCCTATAACGTCAGTGATGCCTACCGGTAGGATGCTTACTGCTTTGTCCGAGAAGAGCAGTTCGGTGGCACAATGATTGATGTGCAGTTCGCCTTTGGCAAACCCTTCGCTGTGCGCAATCCATTTCTTGATGCTCGATACCGGTTCCGGAGACGGAATGAAACGGGTATAGTTTAATTCTTCATTATTCATTATTTTCACGAGGATGTTGTCCCGCTTCCCGTTGGCTATGATTACTGTGATGCCCTCATCCGCCACTTTGCGGGCAATGTTGGTTTTTGTCAGCATGCCGCCGCGTCCGAAGCTGGACTTGGAAGTTTGTATGTAGGAGGAGAGGTCTTTGCCTTGTTCTATTTCACGGATGACTTGAGACTCCGGGTCGGCGGGTGAACCGTTGTAGATGCCGTCTATATTGCTGAGAATGATTAGTGCCTGGGCATCCATCATGGAGGCTATCAGGCCGGACAGTTCATCGTTGTCGGTGAACATCAGTTCGCTCACGGAGATGGTGTCGTTCTCATTGACAATAGGAATGACGCCGTTCTCCAGCATTACGGTCATACAGTTTTTCTGGTTGAGGTAATGGCGGCGGGTACTGAAGTTTTCTTTCATCGTGAGCACTTGCCCTACGGGGATGCCGTGCTCTCGGAACAATTCGTAATACCGGTTGATAAGTTTTGCCTGTCCCACGGCAGAAAACAGCTGGCGCTGATCTACGCTGTCCAGCTTTTTGCCGGGATGTATCTCGCTTCTCCCCGAAGCTACGGCTCCGGAGGAGACGAGTATGATTTCTATGCCTGCTTTATGCAGTTCAGCTATCTGATCTACAAGTGCAGACATGCGCGTGACATCCAATGTTCCGTCACGGCGTGTCAAGACATTGCTGCCTATCTTGACAGCGACTCTTGTAAATAGTTGTTTCATATTTGTGATAGGCCTTCAGGCTGTTTTTAATCTCCATCTTTGTTTTTTTCGCGTTCGCGGACCACCTCCATCGCAGCTTCATAATCTTCTTCTCTGACGAGAACGGCAATGTCAATTGCGGTGGGGGGCAATACAATATTTACCAATAGGCTGTCTTTGGTCATGGAGTCGATGTTGTTGCTCGCAAGTTGGGTTTTTACCAGTTCGGCTTCCCACGGTGCCCCTTTGAATACTTCAACGAGTTTACTTTTGTCTTCAGCTTTCATAATGGTATGAATTTAGAGGTTTTGTCTGACAAATATAGCGTTAAGTTTTGAAATGGCTGTTATACTTATCAATATTTATCGGATAATATTTCTATTCTGTTTTCAGAAAAAGCGCATCTGCGCTTCTGGTCTCTTCTATGTATTAACAATTGTAAAGGTAAAGAAGTTTTCGCTTTTCCGCTTTTTATTTGGATAAATTCAGCGGGAATGGAAGGTTGATTCTCGCAAAAATGATGGATTGTCGGAGAATGTAAAAGATAAGCTTGAGTGAGGATGTGCGTGTCTTTACTTATTGACATAGATATCCCGTGTCCTGCGAGTTAATGGAAAAGTTCTGGGAAACAGGTAGAAAAACTTTTTAGTACTGGCTCTAAAGTCTGTAGGAGTTAAGAGAAATCTCTGTTCGCGCACTGTGAATACATATCCGCAGCCTTAGAATATATATCCGCACGTTGCGAATACATATCCGCAAGCTTAGAATAAAGTATCAGACCTTCCCTGCAATCGGGGCGGATTGAGTCGCTGATCCGGTGAAAAGGCTGTATCGGTAAAATGTGCCAGGAGAGGTGTTTCAGAACTCAAATTTTGAAACGATGAACTTATGATTTGAGCATATATTAAAAGGCTAAAGAAAGGCAGGTGTCTCAAAATAAAGATTTAGAACACAACTAACACGAATTACTCCCCCCTGCTTTTTAGTGACTCCTGATAATCAGCGATTATCAGATTCGCTTTTTTTTGCGTAATTTGTGTAATTTGCGTTCTTTTATCAGTTTTGACACACCTCCCTTTTAAGTGTTATAGTTATAATCTGTAACTTTGGAGAGTGGTCATTTTAGTTTTGACATGCTCTCTTTGGGCGATTCCGGTGATATCCGCAATTCCGGTCGCAGGCTTAAAACTCCAGTGAGATCCGTTCTACTTTAATGGCTTCGTTCAAGAAAGTGGAGGCCGATTCTATGAATTTATCCTCTGCTTCCGTGGTACGATATACACATCTTCCTCCTTTGGTGCATTTTTTATCCATCTCCGGATGGCGTTGGAGATAATCTTTGAGGCTTTTTGCAACGAACTCTCCCTGGGCAACGGTTGTAATGCCTGAAGGCATATATTGCCGGATTTTAGGCAATAATATCGGATAATGTGTACAGCCCAGAATAACGGTATCTATCTGGTTGTCCTTGGCAAGTAGCTCATCAATGTATTTACGGATAAAATAGTCCGTTCCGTCTCCCCGGGCTTCGTTGTTCTCTACGAGCGGTACCCACAACGGACAGGCTTCCCCGCTGACTTTGATGTCGGGAAACAGCTTATGTACTTCCAGCGGATAGGATTGGGATTTGATGGTTCCGGCAGTGGCCAGGACACCGATATGGCGGCTTTGGGTGATGTTTCCTATACACTCTACAGTGGGGCGGATGACTCCGAGTACGCGGCGCATCGGGTCGAGGCGCGGGAGGTCGTTGATCTGTATGCTTCGCAATGCCTTGGCCGAAGCTGTGTTGCATGCCAGAATGACAAGGTGGCAACCCATCTCGAACAGTTTGGTGACTGCCTGCAGAGTGAACTCATAGACTATTTCGAAAGAGCGGGTACCGTATGGGGTACGGGCATTGTCTCCCAAATAGATGTAATCGTATTCGGGAAGTGTTTCGCGTATTTTGCTTAAGATAGTCAGGCCGCCATAACCGGAATCGAATACGCCGATAGGGCCGGGGGTAGAGGGTAACATCTGTTTCATACTTTTCAAGAATTATCTGCTTTACAAAGATAGTGTAAAATTTTGATTAAGTAGGTCGGGTAACTGTGACTTTCCTTTTTAAGGATAAGGCACCGGTAAACAATAAGGAGGCGCAAGTCTACACCTGCGCCTCCTTATTGTCTTTTTGTTGGCTTGTTACTTAATGCCCAACTGTGTCTTGACCTTAGCGGTTACATCAATGCTCTGTGCACCGACGAAAGGTATCGGAGTGCGGGCCAAGTCGAAAATATAAACTACACCTTCTGCTTTGCCTACGGCCTGAATCGCTTCATCCAACTTCTTGTAGATAGGAGCCATGGCATCATTTTGTGCTTTCGCCATTTGCTGTTGAGCATCTTGTTGGAATTGCTCTTGTCTTTGCATCATATCCTGCAGTTCTTTTTGTCTTCTCTCGGCAATGTTAGCAGGAAGAGAGTCCTTAGCGATAGCTTGCTGGAATTCCTGATATTTCTTGTTGAATTCTTCCTGCGTTCTCTGTAGTTCGGCAGTAAGTTGTTTTTCTAAAGTCTGAATATCATTTTGAGCTTTGGTGAATTCCGGCATCACAGTGATGATTTCCTGTGCATTAATGTGGCCGAATTTCAGGTTCTGTGCAAATACACCCATTGGGAGTGCAAGCAACATTACAAGTGCAATTTTTTTTAGCATAGTTCTATAATTTATTTGAATGATTTTTAGTTATTTCCAGCTGCAAATGTATGAAATTAATTTGAATATCCTAATTTAGCAAGCACTTCATTGCTGACGTCAATGCTTGGAGTGGCAAAAATGACGCTTGACGCAGAGGCTCTGTCAACCACAACTGCATATCCTTTTTGAGTGGCAATTTCCTTGACGGCATTGTATATCTCGTCTTGGATAGGCTTCATCAGACTCTCACGCTTTTTGTACAATTCGCCTTCGGGGCCGAAATATTGACGGCGCAGGTCGGCTGCCGATTTCTCTTTTGCCACGATAGCCTCTTCTCTTTTGCCTCTTTGTTCTTCTGAAAGAGTGGCTATCTTGGACTGGTATTCCTTATACATAGTCTTGGCCTCTTCGGAGATTTTTTCAACTTCGCTTTGCCATACTTGAGAGGATTGGGCCAATTGTTCGTTGGCACGTTCGTAAGCCGGGATGTTTTTCAGGATATATTCCATGTCAATCAAGGCAAACTTTTGCGCATTTGCTGTCATACCTGCGGTAAGCAGCAGAAACATTAATAAAATACTCTTTCTCATAACGTCTGGTTTTTAAGTTATCACTAATTGCCAATTTCCAATTGTCAACAGCTTAGAATTCTTGTCCTAAGATAAAGTGGAACTGGCTGCCACCATATTGTTTAGAACCAAATACTTTGTCGAAACCATAGGCCCAGTCGATACCCATCATACCGATCATCGGAAGGAAGATGCGGACACCGACACCGGCTGAACGCTTCAAGTCAAACGGATTGAACTTGTTTACGTCTTGCCAGGCATTACCGGCTTCAACGAAAGTCAACGCATAAATACTGGTACTTGTTTCCAGCATCAGCGGATATCTCAATTCCAGTCCGAGACGGGTATAGGCATAACCCTCATATCCGTAAGGAGTCAATGAACTATTTTCATAACCGCGGAGGGCGACACTTTCAGTTGCGTAGCTGGAGTAACCTGTCATACCGTCACCGCCCACGTCGAAGGTTTCAAACGGAGACTTCTTGTACTTGTTATAATGTCCCAGCAAGCCGAATTCTACACGGCCCATAATTACCGGAGTACGTTTTACCGTCAGCGGATCCATCAACGGGATATAGATTTTGGATTTGAATTTCCACTTGTGGTATTCAATCCATTTATGCATCTTGTTCATGTCATCCTGGTTGCTGGTGCTGTACTTGCTGTAGTCTGTGCCGTCAAACAAAGAGTAAGGAGGCGTTAACTGTGCAGAAAGTGAGAACTCGGAACCTTGGCGCGGGTAAATCGGGTTGTCAATAGAACTGCGGGACAAAGTCAGGTTCAGACTCAGATTGTTACACTTGCCGTTCGTAACGGGGAAGTATTGCCAATCGTTGAGGATATAGCGTTGGTAGGACAACTCTGCTGTAAACTGGAAGTAGTCATCCGGCCATTTCAAACGCTTACCGAACATGACTGCGAGACCGAACATCTGGATGGATTTGTCGGGGTCATAATAGTTCTCGTAGTTATTATAGTTGCCATAGTTATACATACCATAACCGTACATGCCGCTGTAATAGCTGTTGTAGTAGTTATTCATGTATGCTGAGTTGTAATAACGGCTACTGATGTCTGTCTGGCGAGAGTAGAAAGCCGATACGGAGAATGCGTTCGGACGTTTACCGCCAAACCACGGGTCATAGAATGAAACGCTGTAAGACTGGTAATACTTGGCATTGGTCTGGCCGCTGATGGTCAATGTCTGACCGTCGCCTTGCGGCAGAATTCCACGATAGTTCTCACCCGGATGCAGCAGGTTGGCAAGGGAGAAGTTGGTAAACTTCAAGCTCAACTTACCGATGATACCCGTTTGTCCCCAACCGGCGGAAAACTCTACCTGGTCGTTGGCTTTGGAAACAAGGTCATAACCGATATCTACTGTACCGTCTTCCGGTCTGGGTTGGATGTCGGGGGTAATTTGTTCCGGGTCAAAGTGTCCCATCTGCTGGATTTCACGTAATGAACGCATCAGGTCATCCTTGCTGAACAACTGTCCCGGACGAATACGAAGCTCACGACGAACTACGTTTTCATACAGACGGTCGTTACCGCTGATGTTGATCTTATTAATCGTAGCCTGACGGCCTTCATAGATTCTCATTTCGAGGTCGATGGAGTCACCGACGATATTTACTTCTACCGGATCAAGATTGTAGAACAAATAACCGTTATTATAATATAAGTTACCGATTGCGTCGTCATCTGTAGAGGTTCGTTCTCCCAGCAACTTCTGGTTATAAACATCACCCTTCTTCATGCGGAGCAGGAAGTTCAACTGTTCTGACGGATAGAGAGTGTTACCTACCCATGTAACGTTACGGAGGTAATATTTCTGCCCTTCGTCTATTTTCATGAAGATGTCAACTGTACGGTCATCGTAAGGCTTGATGCTGTCTTCCACAATCATGGCATCACGGTAACCCAGTTCATTGTATTTATCGATAATCAGCTGCTTGTCTGCTTCATAGTTCTCTTCGATGAATTTCTTTGTACGGAACAGATTAACCAGCTTGTTCTTTTCGTTAGTTTTCTTCATCACGCGTTTCAGCTTCTTGGTGGCCAGCGCCTCGTTGCCTACAATGGTGATCTGGTGTACTTTCACTTTCTCCTTCTTGTCAATGTCGATGTTGACAATCACTTCGTTCTTCTTGTCGGGATCGTCTCTTTGAGTGATGATGATTTCTGCATTCTTGAAACCTTTGTCGTCAAAGTAACGTTTGATCAATGTCTTGGCACGGTCCACCATGTTTGGGGTTATCTGGCCGCCTTTTATCATGCCGATTTTACTCTCCAGGTCTTCGCGTTCGGACTTCTTCACACCGCTATAGTGGATGTCGGATACACGGGGACGCATGGTCAAGTGAATCGTCAGCCAGATTTTGTCACCTTCAATCTTGTCAGCTGTAATTTCGACGTCTGAGAAAAGCCCGTGACGCCAATAGCGCTTACAGGCTTGTGTGATTTCTTCACCCGGCACAGTAATTGTCTGCCCTTTGGACAACCCGGATAATCCAATAATTACATAGTCCTCATAGTTTGGAGCTCCTTCAACCTTTATGTCTGCGATGTCATACTTCTTGGGAGTTCCCGAGTAAAGGATAACCGGTTTTTCGGTTTCATCAGCGTTGTTTGAGTCCTGCGCTGCAGTTGTCAGTACGCAACCGAAAAGGCAGATAAATGCTACGAATATGGAGAAAATACGATAGTGCATCTTTTTATTTACTATTTTACAATTTACTATTTACTATATTGTGTGCCTGTTAACTGATTTGTTCACTGGTCTTGCCAAACCTGCGTTCACGTTTCTGATAGTCGCAAATGGCTTTGCAAAGTTCTTCTTCCCGAAAATCGGGCCAATAAGTGTCACAGAAGTAAAGCTCTGAATAAGCCGCCTGCCAAAGCAGATAATTGCTGAGACGGATTTCTCCTCCGGTACGTATCAGGAGATCCGGGTCTGGCATGAAGTTCGTCGTCAAATGCTGTGAAATCAGTTCACTATTGATCTGGTCAGGGGTTAACTTCCCTTGCTGTACCAAAATTGCTATTTGGCGGGAGGCTTCTGTTATTTCCCAATGCGACGAATAGCTGAGTGCCAGTACCAGACACATGCCCGTGTTCTGTGAAGTGTGTTCCATGCAGGTGTTTAATCGTTGCTGGACATTCACAGGCAGTTTCTCTATATCGCCGATCACCCGGAAACTTATGTTGTTCTTCATGAAAGTTTCTTCTTCGATAGAGTCGAAGAGAAGTCCCATCAAAGCTGCTACCTCATCCGAAGGACGGTTCCAGTTTTCGGTAGAGAACGTGTATAAAGTCAGATACTTGACTCCCAGTCTTGCAGCTTCTTCTGCGATAATATGTACGGTTTCGGCACCGGCTTGATGTCCATAGCTACGTTCGTGTCCACGTTGCTTGGCCCACCGCCCGTTACCGTCCATGATAATGGCCACATGCTGGGGTATCCGGTTTAAATCAATTTCTTCTTTATATAGCATCTTTTTAGTTGTTACCAATTACTGCTCTTCAAAGCCTAACCTGTTAAGACGGCCACGCCATACTTTGTTTTCTGTGTTTTTACCACCGAATATGATCCAGATGAAGTTATTCTCATCAATACTGATGGAATAAGGAGCTGTATTGTCCTTGAATTCTTCCGGCAATAAGAATTTTTTCGTTGTCTTTTGCCAGGATATTCCGGTTATAGAGGAATATATTGCATTGAGCTTGTCTCCGAAGCAGTAGAACAGGCCACCATAATGCATGACAAAAGGATTGTTCATCTCCGGACAATAGGCATCGTATGATGTAGAGGACATCTCTTCCCAATCACTTCCATTCATGGAGAACCACATGAGGGTTTGTTTTTCTCCGCTTGTTCTTGGAGTACCTACCGCTATTGCCTGCATGATTCCGTTGGTTGTCAGGAAATCACTGGTGTATATATTGTCCATGGGGAAGTTGTCGGGAACTTTGGCAAGCGTAATTTCGCCGTTGTTGTTTCTCTCTGCTTCCCAGTTGACTCCGTCTTTACTGATGTTGAAGTAGGTTATACCTTCGATTTCAACGATACCTGTCAGAATACCGGGGAAAGCCGCCATTACCGCTTTGACCTTGACGTCTTTGTTCAACTCTGTGGCATTTTGCCAGGTGTTGCCGTCTTCGGAGCGATATACCTCATTGTCTTCCGTGACAAGATAGAGGGTCTCCTTCTTGTCGGCATTCGTTGTCTTGAAATTTACAATGGAATTCAGTTTCGCTTTCCCGGGAAGCTTGACGTTTACTGTTTCCCACCGGGTATTTCCCGGGGCGGTGGAAGTTTTGTAAGCAGTGGTGTAGGATGTATAAATCCATAATTCTTCGGTGCTCTGGCTCTTTAAAGTTACCGCTTTCTGATTGCCGGAAATTGCTGTGTTGCTGAATGGCGTCATTTCTTTCCATACCAGAGAATCCGGATCTTGCAGATGCACTCTGATTTCCAGCGTATATTTACGGGTAGTCACACCGTCTGCGGCATGAATGGTAAATTCCATTCCGCCATTGTTTTTGTTCATGGCAGGAAGTAGATTCACGGAATCAGCCATATTAAATAATGTATCTGTAGGCGAACCGGAAGTAATCCGACCGTTGACCGAGAAGGTATCGATCAATATACGGTCGATTATTGTATCTGAACCCACAGGTAACGAATCCTTGTTGAAGATGCGTCTGTTCAGCTGGTCTATTGAAAATTTGTAATGTTTGCCATGTATGGTATCGATACCGAAAGCATGTACTGTTGCGTCTGAACTGTATTCATAATTATCGTCAGAGTCGAGACATGAACTTACGGCTATTGACACAATAAGAAAACTCACAATTACAGATAAAAACTTTATTCTCATTTGAAAGTTAGTGTTTATTTACAAGTTGCAAAAATAGGAACATTTTTTTCTATAAACAGCTTTACCGGCAAGTTTTATATAAAATTATAGATAATATGCCTCATTTTCTCGATAAAAAAGCCAAAAAATGAGGCTATTGGCTGTTTCTTACGGCTGTGTAATGGCGAAAGTGCCTGCCGAAAGATTGTTCGGTCACGTAAGGAATTTTATTGCTGATTTCAGGTGATTTAACACCGGAGTGAAGCAGGTTGGGGGCTTCTTCCACAAAAATTTCATCCCACATGCCGGCGTCAATGAAGGATTGCAGCAGTATGCTGCCACCCTCCACCAGTAGTGATTGGATTCCGCGTTTGTATAGCGTTTCCATAATTTGTGGCAGGATATCCCGTTGATAATCTATGGGCAGATATTCTACATTTGGTAACGGTTTGTGGGGCATCTCTGTAAATACAAGAGTAGGCACGCTGCCGTCAAACAGATGGAGGGAGGCCGGCAGAGACTGCTTTTTGTCCAGGACAATGCGTACGGGAGACTTTCCGGACCAATGGCGTATGTTTAGGCTGGGATTGTCCAGCCAAGCGGTATGTGTGCCGACCATAATGGCCTTGTGTTCCGCCCGTTTCTTGTGTACCAACATGGCTGTGAGTGGGCTGGACAGCACTACCGGGCTTCCGTTGGTGCGGTTGAGGTCGATGTATTTGTCTGCTGATTCCGCCCATTTTAGGGTAATGTAGGGACGTTGCAATGTGTGGAAAGTGATGAATCTGCGGATAAGTGACTTGCATTCTTCCTCCAATACTCCTACAATGACTTCCCGGCCTGCGTCTTTCAACTTTTGTATGCCTCGGCCTGCTACCTTGGAGAAGGGGTCCCGGCAACCGATGACAATGCGGGGGATTTGTTTCTCTATAATCAAATCTGCGCAAGGAGGAGTCTTGCCATAATGGGAACAAGGTTCCAGACTTACATAGATGGTAGATTTCTTCAAAAGTGCCGGCTCTTTTACGGAACGGATGGTTGCTTTGGCAAAGTCTGTGATATGAAAATCTGCGATAGTTTCATCT